>Ga0315281_10000666_pt1 | contig 48391 bp, 37 predicted proteins | sample YL17G07_0_MG_FD_204540 | JGI IMG/M metagenome (GOLD analysis project Ga0315281, IMG submission 204540) | Sediment microbial communities from Yellowstone Lake, YNP, Wyoming, USA - YL17G07_0 | ecosystem: Environmental > Aquatic > Freshwater > Lake > Sediment | place: USA: Wyoming | collected...
CTCCTACTAGGTATTGTCAATATCTTTTTAATAAAAATAAATCACCTTCACAAAGTATAATAATACCATCACCACAGATCAGCGTCAATAGCTCATTTTCGAAAAGCTACTTTCCATTCGCTCTCCTCCAGCTCTTACAGGGTTCCCGGCAGTATTCCCTATTGTTTCCTAGCGAATGAGTTGCGATAATATCCCCTGGTTGATAATTGATACAGGGATCTCGCAGGAAAATAATCAACATAAAAAGATTATATTTCTGATACCTCCTCTATGAAAATGGCGTAACGTACATCGTTGACTATATCGAGAACGATCTGACATCACGTCTGCCGGTGCTGCGTACGTTTACCTGTACCGACTCACCGGATCTACGTTTAAAATCTGGCAGGTTCCGCAACGCGACCCAAACAGAGAAAAGAGCTCAGGGGCTGAGAATTGTCGGTTAACCTTGTTCCTTTATTCTGGCAAATTTTCTCTTCCCGACGCTCAGAATATGCTGTTTTTTCTCCCCCCGCATAACGATGAGTGTTGCATTTTCATCTATAACTTTCTCATTATCAATCCGCACCGCACCCTCTTTAATCTTGCGCCTCGCCTCAGAGCCGCTCGGGGCAAGCCCGCTCTCTTTGATGAGCTGAACAATTTTGTGCTCCCCGGCATGGACCGGTATGACCTTCACCCAGTCAGCGTCATCGGGGACACCTTTGCGCGCAAAGGTTAACTCAAAATTATTCCTCGCAGATTCAGCTTCCTCAGCTCCGTGAAATCTCTTTACCAGCTCCCATGCCAGCTTCACCTTGATGGCTTTTGGATGATTCAACTCCTTCTGCAATTTTTTATAATCGAGATCGGTTAGAAGTTCGAAATAACGCGCCATGAGATCATCCGATATACTCATGATCTTCCCGAATATCTCAAAGGGGGGCTCGGTGATGCCTATAGAGTTTCCCAAACTCTTGCTCATTTTCTCGACCCCGTCGAGGCCTTCAAGGAGGGGCATGGTTATAATCACCTGTGGCTTCTGACCGTACGATTTCTGGAGCTCCCTCCCCAGCAGGAGGTTGAATGTCTGATCTGTCCCGCCTATTTCCACATCAGCCTTAATATGAATCGAGTCAAATCCCTGGGCGAGGGGATAGAGAAACTCGTGCAGAGAGATTGGGACGCCGCCCGCGTAACGCTTCGCATAATCATCCCGCTGCAGCAGCTGTGCGACCGTCACCTTCGAGGCAAGCCGTACAATATCCTCAAAGGTCAGCCGGTCCAGCCACTCACTGTTGAACACCACCCTCGTCTTTTTGGGGTCAAGTATCTTGAATACCTGTTGTGCGTAGGTCTCGGCGTTTTGTGCCACTTCTTCTTTTGAGAGCTGCCGTCTTGTTTTAGACCTGCCACTCGGGTCTCCGATCCGCGCGGTGAAATCACCGATGATAAAAATAACCTCATGCCCGAGCTCCTGGAATATTTTGAGCTTGTTGAGGACGAGCGTATGCCCGAGGTGGATATCAGGGGCACTGGGATCAGCGCCAAACTTAATCCTGAGAGGCCTCTTCTCGCGGAGTTGATCGCGCAGCTCTCCCTCCGTTTCGAGCGAAACCGACCCCCTCATAATCAAGGAGATTTGTGTGTCTACAGTGTCGCGCATGCGCATAATTTTAGGTAGTGAATCGAAAGAGTAGAACTGGGGAGTGGTCAGCGCTGTGCACTCACTCGATACCGGTCAGGACTTTTCCCGATCAGGTTCCTCTTTGCTCATACCAGAAAGGTCTATATCCCCTGCCAACACGGGATTATCTACCGATCTCTCGGGTTTCGCCGCGCGCGTATCATCTCGAGCCGCTGCGCTCTCTTCATAATCGCGGTGAGTAAGATATTCCTTGATGCTCAGACCGATTTTGCGTTCATCGGGATCGATACGCAATATCTTTGCCGTAACCTGATCGCCTATTTTGTAACTCGCCTTGATATCGTCGCCCGATTTCTTATCAACCTGAGAAATGTGCACCAGACCCTCGATGCCGTCCCCGAGCTCAACAAACAGACCAAAACCTGTAATATTGCTCACCGTACCTGAGACGGTGTCCCCGACGTGATATCTCCTGTCAATATCATCCCACGGGTTGGGGTTGAGCTGCTTAAGGCCGAGCGCTATCTTCTTGTTCTCCTTATCCACGGAGAGCACCTTCGCCTCCATCAGCTCTCCCCGCTTGAGGAGTTCGGATGGGTGATTTAACTTCCTCGTCCATGATATGTCAGAGATATGGATGAGTCCCTCAAGCCCGTCTTCGAGCTCGACGAATGCGCCGTACGGCACGATGTTACGTATCTTCCCCTTGATGACCGTACCCACCGGATACTTTTCGTCAACGAGCGTCCAGGGATTGGTCTCGATCTGCCTCATCCCGAGTGAAATTTTCTGCGCTTCCTTGTCGATGCCGAGTACCATCGCCTCTACCACATCACCGATGCCGAGAACCTCTGATGGATGATTGATCTTGCGTGTCCAGGAAAGCTCGGAGATGTGCACGAGCCCCTCAATCCCCTTCTCGAGCTCGATGAAAACGCCATATTGAACAATATTCACCACGCGGCCCTTCACCTTCGCACTGACGGGATATCGCTCTTCTATGGTGTCCCATGGGTTAGGCGCCAGTTGTTTCAAGCCCAGTGAAATCCTCTCCCTCTCCTTGTCGAAATCCAGCACCTTCACTCTGATCTTATCCCCGACCGCCAGAATCTCAGACGGATGGCTGACGCGGCCCCAGCTCATATCGGTGACATGAAGGAGGCCGTCGATACCGTTCAAATCTATAAAGGCGCCAAAATCGGTAATGTTCTTTACCATCCCCGCCACCGTATCACCCACTTTTATCGTGGCGAGGACTTTTTCTCTCTGTTGTTTCCTTTCTTCCTCCAGGAGCACTCGCCTGGAGAGGACAACATTTCTCCTCTCCGGATTGATCTTGATTACCTTGAACTCGAGCTCCTTCCCCAGGAAACTGTCCATATTCTTCACATGCCGAAGGCCGATATGCGAGGCGGGCAGAAACGCCTCCAGCCCGATATCCACCATGAGCCCACCCTTGACCTTCCTCATCACTTTACCCGTGACTACCTTGCCTTCCTTGCACAGGTTCACGGTCTCTTCCCAGTGGCTCATCCTATCGGCCTTGAGCTTGGAGAGCACCACCACGCCGTCCTGATCTTCCTTGGACTCAAAAAACACTTGAATCTTATCCCCCACTTTGATGGCCCCTTTATCCGGAAACTCGTCAATGGGGATAGCGCCTTCAGACTTGTACCCTATGTCAACGAGGATATAATCCTTGCCGACCGCAATAACCGTTCCCTCAACGACCTTACCCTCATGGATGTCCTTGAAGGATTCTTCGTAGAGCTTGCGCATCTCAGCGCGCTGCTCTTCTTTTCTCTGCCTCTCTTCTCTCCCCTTGTCTAACAGAGAAGCATCCAGGTGTTCGTCCAACGTCATTATACTCATTCCTCCTTTACGATAAATCAACTGTGCTGCAGAGAGTATCCCATCTCCGGCAGGCGCCAAACATACCAATTTCAAATAAGTCCGTCAATCGTTATTTCCTGAGTTCCCCCACTTTACATACATGTATGAGAGAGTGGTAATTTCATTTGGGGATTGTGGAGGAGGCGGTGGGAAAAGTTGCAACCTGTGCTTATCGCATCTTCTTCCGTAACCCGCTCGCGCGCTGCAGCATATTCCTGAGCCCCGACACATCGTCTCGTTCAAGCGCTCTCTTCACCAGCGTCAACTCAATCTGGTAATTTTTTAGTGCACGAAGTATCTCGCCTCTGTTTGCGAGGCAGATATCAACCCACATATCCGAGGGGCTCGCCGCAATACGCGTGGAGTCTTTGAATCCGGTCCCCGCAAGAGGAAGAATTTTTTTCGCCCCACGCGGCATGCGGGCGAGGGAGTTGACGAGTGCCGCTGCCAGTATGTGCGGGAGGTGGCTGATTGCTGCAACAATTCTATCGTGGTCACTCGGACTCAGGAGGCTCACATTCGAGCCGAGGCTCTCCCAGAGCTCGCGCACCTTCTTGAGCGCCTCTTTATCCGTCTTCCGCGTGGGGGTGAGAATACATGGGGTCCCTTCGAAAAGATCATCTCGGGCCGCGCGCATCCCACTCTGCTCTGAGCCTGCGATCGGGTGCGCCCCGACAAAATGCGCTCGGGGATGAAAAATCTTCTCCATCGCATTGACGATGCATCGCTTGCTGCTTCCCACATCGGTGATGACGCACCCCTCTGGTGCACAAGGCGCAATTGCGTCTGCAAGGTGCTCCATGGCGTGGAGCGGAGTGGTCATGATGATCATTTGCGAATCGGAGACGGCTTCCTCGACGCTCAGCGTGGCGTGGTCACTGACGCCATACCGCCTGGACTCATTTATAGACTCCCGCCTCCTTACGAGGCCAACGACCTCGCGGGCAAGACGTTTCCTTCTCGCGGCAAGGCCGATCGAGCCGCCGATGAGACCGAGACCGACGATGCAGAGCTTCTTGAACAAAGGCATAGTAAATCCCAAATCCAAAATCCCAAATCCCAAATTCATGATACAGCGCTTCAGGTCCCGTACCCCATTTCCCAAAAGCTCTGTTTTGGGACTTGGAGTTTGGGATTTGGGATTTATCTTTCAGTGATGGTTTCTTCCACCTTAACGCCGAAGTGCCTCCCCGCCTCTTCCAGGTATGCGAGAACCTCACTCCCCTTCTCCAGCTCAACCACTGACACCGGCGCGCCATCAGGCCTTACGAGGCGGATGGTCTCCGCATTCTGAAGGATCAGCGAGACAATCTTCCCGCCGGCCTCCGCTTCCACGAGCAGCATGGGGCGTTTCTCGATTTTTACCCGTCCGACTATCGTGGGGTGCGTGGTACCTTCGTGCCTGACGATGAGCGCCTCGTCCCCTGTCTTCAACTCAGAGAGATACTTTGTCTTCCCTCCCGGGAGCAACGTGTAGGCATGGATTCCGCCTGCGTTTACCCTGAATGGACGCGGCGCGACATAGGGATTCTCCACGCTCTCCGCGTGTACGAGAAAGAGCGCGGAGCTTGAATTGCCGACGAGCATCCCCTCACCCATGGCCATGCTGGTGCACGTATCTATGCACGCACGATCGCCCATTCCCAACTGCCTGACCTGCGTGACCCGCGCGGCGCACAGCTTTACCCGCTCAGAGGCCTGTGCGATTGCACCAATCACTTTCTTTATCTCAGCGATGTCTCTGGTATCGAGCACAACCCCCTCAACGCCCTTCTCGAGTATTCGAACCGCCGTCATGGCCTCCTCAAGGCTCGCCACCTCGGCGAACACGCCGCTCGTCTGCGCGATGAGATTCTCAAGGGGGATGATTTTCCAGTCCCGGCACCGGACTACCACCGTTTTATTCTTACTCATGCGCAACGCATTCTCCTCGTCGGCCTTGCTGTTGATTTCCAGTTCAACCACATCTTCTCCCATTCTGACGTCGCCATCCGGGGCGACCGTTTTGATCTTCCCGAGCTTCCTGACTTGAGCGGTCTTCCCCTTCTCGACCACCACCGCATCGGCGCCACTCTCAAGGGCTGTGGTGATGATCGATTTATCCCACGGTATCGCCTTGACCCAGATCTTTTTCATGATTTCACCCGAGCTCCCCACCCTGAAGGGTGGGCTACTTGTTCTCCCCCGCACTAACGTGTGGGCTATTTCTTTAAGAACTCCAGCGCCCGCTGCATATCCCACCCCTCGTGGGTCATCCTGCAGATGGCCTGGACCACCCGTATCGGGTCCTTGTGCTGGAACGCGTTCCGCCCTATGGAGACGCCTGCCGCGCCGGCTTTGAGCGCACCCTCCACCATCTGGAGCACGTCCCTGTCGGTCTCAACCTTTTCTCCGCCGGCAATAACCACCGGGACGGGACACCCTTCGACGACATCCCTGAACGTTTCGGGGCTGCCGGTATAATTAACCTTCACGATATCAGCCCCGAGTTCGGCTCCTACGCGGGCGGCATGCTTTACGTATTTTACATCAAACTGGTTTTTGATCTTTTCGCCCCGCGTATACATCATGGCGACAAGCGGCATGCCCCACCTGCGGCACGCCTTCGAAACCTCACCGGCGTCACGGATCATGGCGGTGTCCATAACGTCGCCAAGATTGAGGTGGATACTCACCGCGTCCGCCCCCAGGAATAGCGCCTCCTCGACGGTGCACACCAGCACTTTTGTGTTGGGATAAGGGCTCAGCGAAGTGGATGCCGACAGGTGAATGATCAAGCCCACATCCTTCCCTCCGCCCCTGTGCCCCGCCTCCACCATCCCCTTATGCAGGATAATGGCATTTGCTCCCCCATCGACAACTTTGTCTATAGTCGCCTTGATGTCCGTGATGCCGGGAATCGGCCCCATGGTCATCCCGTGATCCATCGGGATGATCACCGTCCGCTTGCTCTTCCTGTTGATTATCCGCTCCAACCGAATCGCCTTTCCGATCATTGTGCCCTCCCATGGTAATAGTAGTTAGCAGTTAGCAGTCAGCAGATAGGGAAAATAAAAGCTTCAACTTAGCATTCCCTGGCTACTGGCTGCTGACTACTTCCCGTCAGCCACGCGCCCGTGGGTACGATCCCAGATGTTCCACAAAAAGGCATTGTTTCTGAAGCTCCCTCAATGCCTTCACGACATTCCCGTCGTTGATGTGCCCGATGAAATCGATGAAGAAGTAGTACTCCCATGCCTTCCTCTTTGACGGCCGGGATTCGATCTTGGTCAGATTGATCGCGTGCTTCTTGAACGGATAGAGCATCCGGTGCAGGGCCCCCACCCGGTCAGCTATGGATACTATGATAGAGGTCTTGTCATCGCCGCTCGGGCCCGCGGAACTGTTTCCGATGACGAGAAACCGTGTCTCATTCCTGCCGCTGTCCTCGATGCCCCTCTCCAGTATCTTTACCCCATATATCTCCGCGGCGAGCTCGCTCGCGATCGCGGAGGCATGCTTCTCCTGCGCCGCCAGCTCCGCGGCACGCGCAGTTGACGACACCTCAACGAGTTCAGCCGTGGGGAGAGTGCTCCTCAGCCAAGTACGGCATTGACCGAAAACCTCTGATTTTGAATATACCTTCCTGATCTCTGGTGCCGGACAGTTGGCGAGCAGGCAATGAGCAATCTCGAGATATATTTCTGCGCAGATCTTCACCCTGGAGTCAATGAACATATCGAGCGTGTGCGTGACTGCTCCCTCAATAGAATTCTCAATGGGGACGACACCGTAATCCGCACTGCCCCTCTCGACATGCGAAAAGATGTCTGTAATACTCGCCATGGCCGCGTACCGCACCGAGCTCCCGAACTTCTTGCGGGCTGCGGCGTGTGTGAAGGTCGCCTCAGGCCCCAGGTAGGCTATGGCGAGCTCCTTTTCAAGGGCCATCGCCGCGGACATAATCTCCCGATAGATGGCACGGAGTGATTCGAGCGGCAGCGGCCCCCTGCTGAGCTCTGACAATCTTCTATAGACCTCTTTCTCTCTCTCCGGAGAGTAGATCCCTCGCCGTGTCTCCCTCTTGATCTTCCCGATCTTTACAGCATATGAGGTCCGCTCATTGATGAGGTCAACCAGTTTGCGATCAATGCGGTCTATCTTTTTTCTCAAATCGTCTATCTTCATCACGGCCTCCACCTTTTATGTATCCGAGCCGGCGATCACACTTATTCGAGACGGCGAGTCGGCGAGCCGGAGAGCCGGCGATTGGTGTGTCGCCGATTCGTCCCATCGCCGTTTCGCCGTTTCGCAATTAGGTCAACGGCTTCTGCTCAACAACCGGGGGTGCCGACCCAGGCGCAGCATCATGAGCCTGCTCCGCCGCCGCCCGCTTCAGTTCCTCTATTTGAGGCAAATCCTTGAGATCTCTCAACCCGAAATGCTCAAGAAATTTTCTCGTCGTCACGTACAGGTGAGGCTTCCCAATCGCCTGTTTGCGACCCCTTGTCTCTATAAGTTCTCTGTCAGCAAGGTTCTCAAGTACGCCATCGATATTGACGCCGCGGATCGCCTCGATTTCGGCTTTGGTGATCGGCTGGCGGTAGGCGACGATGGCAAGCGTCTCAAGCGCGGGCGCAGACAGCCTCCTGCGCGCGGGCGCCGCGCACAGCTTGCTTATCCACCCCGCGTACTCGGGGAGCGTCTGTAATCGATAACCCCCTGCCACCTCGGTGATGGTGAAGCTCCGGCAGCCCGACCGATACTCCTCCCGAATCTCGTCGATCAATGCACGGATCCTGCCCTCGGTCAATTGACCGGTATCATCGATGACCTCTCTGATCTCGGCAGGCCTAAGGGGCTCACTGCCGGCGAAGAGGAGTGATTCTATAATGGACTTCAGCTTGTCTGTTCCGTCTCCCATCTCACGTCTCCCATCTTACGTCTCACGCGCAATTATGCGGCGCATATTTCAATCTCCGCGAACGGGGATGGCTGGTGCGTCTGAACCTTTTTAAGCCTGATCAACTCGAGCAGCGCCAAAAATGTCACCACCACCTCCGCGCGGATGATGACATTTCTAAAAAGCTCGCTGAACTTCAACACGGAGCGCACCGCGAGCAGATCCATGATCGCCGCGATTTTATCGGTGACGGTGTAGATATCATCGGTGATTTCTCTGGGTTCACCCGTGACCCGTTTGAGCACGTCCGAGAACGCGCTTATCAGATCGAAGATACTCACCTCAGTGAGGGGGCTGTCCGTAGGCTCAGGGAGGAACGTCCTGTCAATGTAGCGCGCGAACACAGCCTGCTGCTCGATCTCCTTCCCTGACAGGTACACGGCCGTCTCTTTAAACCTCTTGTACTCCAGCAGCTGCTTGACGAGCGTCATCCGGGGATCCTCTTCCTCCGGCACCTGCTCTTCCACCGGCCTCTCCTCCGGCGGGAGGAGCATCCGTGACTTGATGTGCAGTAATGTCGCTGCCATCACGAGGAATTCGCTCGCGATATCAAGATCGAGTATCCGCATGAGGTCGAGATATTGCAGATACTGATCGGTGATCTTCATAATCGGGATATCGCAGATATCCACTTCCTCTCTCCGTATCAGATAGAGGAGGAGATCCAGGGGGCCCTCAAAAACGTCGAGCGCCACTTTGCAGTCCCTCATATCCGCCATGATGCGATCATGGGCTGCCTTCTCGCTTTCAGCTCCACCACCCGGACGGGGTGATTCAACGCGGGGAGGTGCCTCAGCCTCACCCGCTCCCATGCCCGCATCACTCCCGGCAGCAGCTCCACCCTCTCCGGCGTGAGCGGGGATGTCATCCCCGCGGGCCATAGGGAAACCCGGGCGCTCGCCGGCGGTCAGCGCAGGAGCCCCATCTTCTCTTTCACTTCCCGTATCGTTGCCTGTGCGATCTTTCTGCATCTCTTCGCCCCTTCGTCCAGTGTTCGGTAAATCTCGGCCCTATTATTCGTGAGCTGCTCAAAGCGCTCCCGGATCGGCGCGAGCTCGCTCGCGAGCGCTTCGGAAAGAATCTTCTTGCACTCAATGCAACCGATCCCGGCGGTACGGCATCCCTCACCCACGGAGGAACACTGTTCCTCATTTGAAAAGAGCTTGTGGAGGCTGTAGATATTGCACACCTCCGGATTCCCCCGGTCAGTGCGGCGCTTGCGGGAGGGATCGGTCACCGCCACGGAGAGCTTCTTCCATATCTGCTCCGGCGTTTCGGTGATGGCGATGTAGTTGTTCATCGTCTTGCTCATCTTTGCCTGGCCGTCCAGCCCGAGGATTCTCGCCCCCGCGCCCAGGTGGGTCGTGGGCTCAGGGAACGTCCTGCCATAGAGATTGTTGAACTTGCGAGCGATATCACGAGCGAGTTCCAAATGCTGCGCCTGATCCTCTCCCACGGGAACGAGTTCTGCTTTATAGATGAGGATATCTGCAGCCTGGAGCACCGGGTAATCAAGGAGCCCCATGTTGATGTTCTCGTGAAATTGTTCCGCTTTATCTTTAAACTGCGTCATGCGCTCGAGATATGCCATCGGGATGACGGTGTTGAAATACCATGTGAGCTCAGTGTGTTCCGGCACGTCAGACTGCACGAATATCGTGCACTTCTCCGGATCGACACCGCAGGAGATATAGCCCACGGCAGTGTCGAAGATCCTCGCCTGCATCTCCCGTGGCTCATAGGGCACCGTGATCGCGTGCATATCGACAATACAAAAAATGCAGTCATGGTCTCCAATGAGCGAGACCCAATTTCTGATCGCACCCAAGTAATTGCCGATGTGCAGAATGCCGCTTGGCTGTATGCCGCTGAATACACGCTTCTTCATAGCCCCCCATATTAAAGAGCACATTCTATCAACTGTCTCTGTTATTGTCAAATATGTGGCATCCTCGGGCGCTGCTCCCCATATGAAATGTGCTCGCGAGGGAGTCCGCAGAGAGGGGAGAAACATACCAAGGAGAGCAGAAAATGTTTCACAGGTCATTGCGAGAGTCCCGCTAAGCGGGATTCGCAATGACCGCCTCTGGGCAATGTGAAATATTAAGTGCTCCCCTTAGTAAAAGTGCTTTACTTGCGAATTAATCTATTATAGCATTACGGAAGTTTTTGAGGTGAGCTATGAAGTTGGGAGAACGCATCCTTATCATCGAGAAGGAAAACCGGAGCCGCCAACGGCTCTATCGGTTATGCCGTAGCATCAGCCCCGAAACTCATAAGACCTCTTCCTGGTCAAAAGCGCAGGTGCATTTAAAAAAACACTATCACGACATCATCATTATCGGACTCGGGACCCCGCACACCTCGAATATTGAGATGATCGGCCTCATCAGACATTATGGCTTGGACTCCTGTATACTCGTCAGCGGACATTTCAAGGATGCCAGAAAAATTGTGGAATGCCTCAGCGTGGGGGCGTATGATGCCATTCTCAAACCCATCAACGAGGAGTGGGCAAAAATATCAGTTACGCGCGCTATTGAGCGCAGACGACTCTATGACGAGGCGCAGAAGAAACACCACTACTGGAAGCTCTCCATCTTTGATGAGCTCACCCGCATCCACAATCACCGATACTTTCATTATTCCCTCACCCAGGCGCTCAGCTCCGCAAAGAGATACCGATTCCCACTTTCCATCCTCATGATGGATCTTGATAATTTTAAACAATACAATGACTGCCACGGACACCTCGCAGGTGACCAGGTGCTCAGGGTACTCGGCGGTTTTTTATCGATGTCAATCCGCGCGGGCGATCTGGTCGCTCGCTATGGGGGGGAAGAGTTTGCGCTTATTCTTCCGCACACGCATGAGAGGGGCGCGATGGCCATGGCAGAGAAATTACGCAAGGAAGTGGAAAATCTAGAATTCAACCCCAGGGAGTTCGGCCCATACGCACATCTCACCGCCAGCATCGGCGTGGCGTCATTCCCCCGAGATGGGCAGACCAAGGATGAGCTATTGAGAAAGGCCGATATCGCACTCTATAGGGCGAAGCACAAAAACAAAAACAAAGTATGCCACGCGTGAATAATCCCCCCGCTGCAATAACCACCCGGGAGCGCATCACTGCCAGTAGGCCTTGACCCGAAAATCGTTATACTCGCCGCGGTATGACTGCTCGCTGACCGTGCATTCATCGACCTGCGCACCCGGAGGGCCATGGCGAAACCATTGCACCATGCGGTCAACAGCCTGATCCCTGCCCTCGATGACCGCTTCAATACGCCCATCGGGTATATTTCTCACCCAGCCCGTGAGGCCAAGCTCCTCCGCTTTTCGCTGGGCATAATAGCGGAAACAAACCCCCTGGACTATGCCCCCGGCAATGATGGATACGCGCTTCATGGTATTATCTATGGTAGCCACGCCGCATAGAATTATACGGCATTTACCGACGATCCTCAAGGCCCTCCGGAGCACCGACACCCCGCCTTGCGTCTGTTGACCACCATCCCAACAAGCCTGGAGTATCCCCAGTTTTTCATAGAATAATATTTCACCACGAAGGGCACGAAGAAAACGGCACCTACCCTATCCTTTCCCTCAACTTCTCGTCCTTCGTGTCCTTCGTGGTAGAAAAACTATGATTCAGCTGCGATATTTTATAATCCTATCTCAACCAACATGTTGTAGAAAAATACGGGCACAAAATGGGGATTGTCCTACAACAAGCTCCTCGCCGATAATCCAGGCCGTATGATATGATTGTGACCGTTCGATCCATAAGACAAGGAGATAGACGTATGGCTGAGTCAGAAAAAAGCAGTTTCCGGGAATCGCTGTACGAGAGCCGCGAACGCCCGCTCAGAAAGTATATACGCCTCGTCCTTGGCAAAGGCGGTACCCGGGCGCTCCTGAACTACGAGCTCCGGATCCTGCTCCTCGCGAACATCCCTGGAGCCCTCGGAATTGTCCTGCGACAGAAGTTCTATCGATCGCTCTTCAGGCGCATGGGGCGCAATGTGATTCTTGGAAAAGGGATCAGCATCCGTCACCCCTCAAAGATATCGCTCGGGGACAACGTGGCTATCGATGACTACTGCGCGCTCGACGCGCGCGGCGGGGATGATTCCGGAATTTCGATCGGGGACAATACCATCGTCTCGCGAAACACCATCCTGAGAACGAAGGACGGCACCATCAGTATCGCCCGAGACAGCGGCATCGGTTCCAATTGCGTGCTCGCCTCCGCGAGCACACTCGAGATCGGTAAAAACCTGCTCATGGCGTCATGCGTGTGCGTCCTCGCCGGGGGGCAGCACGCCTTCGACCGCGTCGATATACCCATTGTCTCCCAGGGGATGGTCTCGAGGGGAGGGATCACCATCGGCATGAACGTCTGGCTCGGGACGCGGGTCACCGTGCTCGACGGCGTGCAGATCGGCGACGACGCGGTTATCGGCGCCTGTTCCCTGGTCAATAAGGACATACCGGAATACGCCATAGCCTATGGAATCCCGGCAAAGGTAGTAAAAGACCGGCGGGAAGCGAATGACAAATGACAAATACCAAATGACAAGTGGCAAATGACAAATGACAAAACTTAGGGAAGACAGATCATGATGCGAATCCGCACATTTAAGATCAAGGTTTTGGGATTTGGGATTTGGGATTTGGGATTTTTCATCTATGCAGCGTAATCTCTCGCGTCTCGCTTCTGAAGAATATGACCTCCTCATCGTCGGTGCCGGAATCTACGGCGCCTGCGCGGCGTGGGATGCCGCGCTCCGTGGACTGAAAGTTGCGATCGTTGACAGGGGTGACTTCGGCTCGGCAACCTCGCAGAACAGCCTCAAGATTATCCACGGGGGGCTCCGGTACCTGCAACAGGCCGATGTCATCCGCGTGCGCGAATCGATTCGAGAGCGCCGCATTCTGATGAAAATTGCTCCCCAGTTCGTTCACCCCCTCCCCTGCATCATGCCGACCTACGGCCATTTCACAAAGGGTCGCGAGGCGCTCTTTGTCGGATTGCTCATCAATGATATTATCGGCTTCGACCGCAACCGGCTGGAGGATCCGGAAAAGCACCTGCCGCGCGGGGGAACTATTTCCAAGAAGAAGATACTTGAGCTGCTCCCCGGCATTTCCACAAAAGGGCTCACCGGCGGGGCGATCTGGCATGACTGTCAGACTCACAACTCTGAGCGCCTCCTGCTCTCCTTTCTGCTCGCGGCCGGCGGCAAAGGGGCGCGGGCGGCGAACTATGTCGAGGCTACTGGATTCCTCACTCGCGGCCGGCGGGTAATCGGCATAGAGGCCCTTGATCGACTCTCGGGTGAAAAACTTGAATTCCGCGCCAGGGTCGTGCTCAACACAACGGGGCCCTGGGTGCGCAATCTGCTCGGCCATCTCGAGACCAGGCCGTGTGGTTCTCCACTCAGGCTCTCGAGCGCGATCAACCTCGTCACACGCTCCTTCATAGGCGACTATGCCACGGGGATCACGAGCAGGGCGGGCCTCATTGAAGAAGACGCGCTCGTCAGCAGAGGATCCCGGCTCTATTTTATCGCCCCATGGCGTAACGTGTCCCTCGTGGGGACTGCGTACGCCGCTTATGAGGGCGATCCGGACAGCTACCGGGTCACGGAAAAAGAAATAATTGATCTCATCGCTGAAATCAACCGGGCCTATCCCGCGGCCAAGTTGACCCGTGGCGAGGTGAAGGCCGTTCACGGCGGGCTCCTGCCCATGGATGGCGTCAGCCGCCGCACCGGCGAGGTTATCCTCTCGAAGCACTACCGCCTCATCGACCACAGAAAACACGATGGGTGGGATGGGCTCATATCAGTTGTCGGAGTGAAGTACACCACCGCGCGCGACGTGGCGGAGAAGGCTGTGGACATCGCGCTCAAAAAACTGGGGTCGGCTTTCACCAAAAGCAGGAGTGACGAGGTACCGATCTATGGAGGCTGCATCGCGCGTTTCAATGATTTCCTCGCCGCGGCCGTGGGCGCGCGGCCAGAGGGAATCAGCCCGGAGAGCATGACGCACCTCGTCTATCACTATGGCTCACGCTACCCCGATATCCTCGCCTACATCCAGAGGGAGCCCGCGCTCGCCAGGCCCATGCCCGGCCAGAGGTATGTGATCGGCGCGGAAGTCGTGCACGCGGCGAGAGAGGAGATGGCGCTCACGCTCGCCGATTGTATCCTCAGGCGCACGGAACTAGGCTCCGCGGGCGATCCCGGCGAGGCATGCCTGACCGCATGCGCGGATCTCATGGCACGTGAGCTGGGATGGGACTCTTCCCGAAGGCGGAGTGAGATCGCCCAGGTCAGGGCACTTTACATCTGACGGTAGTCAGGAGGAGAGAGGGGTCGTGTCGGCGTGGGGCGTGTGAGCGTGTCGGCGTACCTTGAGCAATGAACGTTTAGCTTCTACGCCCGTACGCCGTCACGCCGATACGCCGACACGGTCGCTTCACACTGCTACGGGCAGGATGGGCTCATGGTTAAAAAAGCGCTATTCGACGCCGAGGCGGAGGCATGGGAGAGCCTCTACCGTGATTCATCAGAGGCGCGCTGGGGAGTGTTTCAGAGTTACGCGAGGAAGCGAACCCGGGCGCGTATGGAGCTCTGCCTCTCACTCCTCCCGCCCCTCGCAGGCAAAGAAGTGATCGAGCTGGGTTGCGGGCCCGGTTACTACGGGATGCGGCTTATCGCGGGTGGAGCCAGGTGGACGGGGCTGGACATCTCCGATGGGATGCTGGCGGTGTGCCGAAATAATACGCGCAGCGAGCGGCTCGTGCGCGCGAATGTCCTCCATCTCCCCTTCCGCCACGGCTGCTGTGATATCCTCCTGTGCATCGGGGTCGTGAGCTATTTTAAAAAGAGCGCAGCCGCTTCACTTTTTTCAGAGGCATCCAAAATCCTTCGCACGGGCGGCATTTTCCTCACCCAGACCGTGCGCTTTGATCCGCTCACCTGGATCCGTTGCCGTCTCCCCCATCGCGTTCCCAGGCCCCTTCGGATTCCCGGACCGTTCTATCCCCGCAATCCGAACACAATCACCCGGCTTCTCAAAGATAACGGCTTATCCCCCCAGCGCATCGTGCCATACCGCAAGTTCCTCATCTATCCCGCCGGCACAATCTACGTGGCGGAAAAGGAGTAAAATAAACTTTTACCACAGGGATCACGGAGGGAATCACAGATCGCTAAAACGCTGCTTTTTGTCCGCGATTTACCGGGTGGCTCCGTAGCCGCTCGCTATGCCTTTTTCTGAATTTCCCGTATAGCTTTCAGAAAGCACTCCCAATCTCCTGTGGACTCATGAAGCCTTTTTGAGCCGGAACCGCTATGCCAGAACATGGTATATGTCTTGCAGCCAGCGTTCTCATCGTTCACAGCCCACTTGAACCCTTTTCTTTCAGCCAAAGTAAGATAGCAATAGGTGATGCCGGAGTTTGCCTTCTTGAGCAATTTTGAGTTTTTTCTAACCGTTTGAATCGTTGCGACCCCAAAGGATCCGGAATTCTTAACTTCAATGGCTACAAGAATGTCACTTGGTTCATAAACCAGTCTATTGCGGGGGCTGATGTTTCTCTTGGGGATAACGAGATCGATCTCAGTTGGGACACCGCGCAGGAAAACATCGCGCGGTGAAACTCGGATGCCCTCCTTTTGAAGAGCATGCCTGATGATTTCAACCGTAAGGGCGCCTGAATATTTCCCGCACTTAGGGCCGAATCTCTTTTTTGAAATCTCAACAGCCTCCAGGATGTCGGTGTCTTTCATTTACACACTAAGGACATGTACGGTAGGCCCGTTCTTATAATTTACTCTCGGTGAAACTATAGTATCCCTTGCTGTTGAAGATTATATGATCGAGTATTTTGATCCCTAAAATTTCGCCTGCACTCCTCAACTTATTAGTAAGCTCAATATCCTCCTTGCTTGGCTCCACATTCTTGCCTGTATGGTTATGGGCAATTATTATTGCGGCAGCTCGATCTGTGATAGGATCGGCGAATACTTCCCTCGGATGAATCTGAGTCCGGTCTGCCAGGCCAATTGATACAACCCGCGTTGCGATAACCTCATTCGCTCCATTCAATGAAATGCATAGAAAATGTTCCTGCTTACGGTCGGCAAAGTGTTGAATGAGAGGAATTACATCGGTTGGGAAAGTAACTTTCAGTCCCTCTGGCCGGATGCGGCGCCGAGCGAATTCTAGCGCGGCGGCAATGATTGTGGCCTTTGCAGGGCCAATACCTTTAATCTTCCGCAATTCCTCAATAGCGGGACGCTCCTTGCTGTTTTCCAGGACTTTCAAGATGCGTTCGGCCAGCATTAGTACATCGCATTCCTTTGTCCCTTTGCCAAGGAGAATGGCCAAGAGTTCTACATCAGAGAGCACTGCCGGACCTTTCCGCTGAAGCTTTTCACGAGGACGATCAGAGACAGGAAGCTCTTTTATCTTCATCATTTTAACTCGGTTGCCTTTGGTGGCAAGAATGCCAGAATAATTTCTCGCCGCGCCCGGTAACCCGATTCAGTTTTCTCTATCAATTGAAGATTGACCAAATTGTTTAAATCCCGGCTTAATGTCTTGAGTGTTTTTCGGGCATAGGCCTTCGCGATACGTGGGCTGATCTCTGCTATTTTATCTTTGGGTACAGGCTTGCCAACCCCTGATAAATCTAGAACCAAATGGCGCTGGCGTGTAGGGGTTTGGCCATGCTTCTCCCAGAATAGCTCATGAACGTAATTACGCCATGCAATATCCCATTGCTGTTGCCAGATGATATCCAATTGGCCACAAAGCCCATCGAAAAATCCTTGAACAGCATACAGCAGAAAAGGGATCACATCACCTCCTGACTTGCTTGCCTGATCAAGCTGGCGATAATACTCCTGCCGGGTTAGATTATAGTGATTGCTCAATAAATGCGCCGAAGGGGCAGGAACACCTGAGCTGATGAGAATGAGAAATTCAATGAGTCTTGCTGTTCGACCATTACCATCGCCGAAAGGGTGAATCCATGCAAGATAGAGATGGGCGATTACTGCTCGTATAATAGCATATCCAATTTCCAAGCCCACTGCCGGTTTGAAATCATCGCCATTCAGCCATTCGCATAATTTTTCCAAGAGGAATTGGCAATCCTCGGCAGGAGCGCCGCGATAGGCCCCAACAAGGACTGAGGACGTTCGGATTTCACCTGGGATGATCCCATTCTGCAATGGTAGATCCTTCAAAACTTCTTTATTGATGGACTTAATCGTATCGAGGCTGAGTGGTAGAGGGCGCTTATTGGTAACGCTTTCTAAAATCCAATTGCAGCAACGTATAATATTATCAATATCCTGCTTCTGATAGGCTTGTGATGGAGGGAGCTGCAATCTGCCTTCAAGGTGTTGAAGTACCTGATCCTCGGTGAGCGTGTTACCTTCAATGGCCGTTGTGCCGGCTACACCTTTTGCGATGAATATTTTATAAAGATGCTCTGCTGTGCTGGGGCGCAATGGTACACGGGAAACGTGCTCGCATTTTGACTGGCATTCGCCAATCGTGATCCAAAATCGTGGCGAAGCGCTTTGTAGATTAGCTGAAAATTTTAACCAAGGATGTGTCTTTTCGTATGTCCTCATTTATGTCCACCATAACTATCTGTATTAAAGCAAATTGTAGTCATTATGTCCATATAAATGTCCAAGCGATTGTCCGCTGATTCTGATATACTAATAAAAATAGAAGTGGTCAACCATTTTCCGAATTAAGCAGTGGCCTTACCAGTTCGCCTCGGAAGGCTTTGGCGAGAATGGCCTGGGTGAGCTTGTCCACCTGCGCCCTGGCTTTCTCGTATCGGGCTTGAATACCATCGGCTATTTTGAAAAGCGCTTCCACCCTGCGGATACTTTCGCGCTGTTCAGGCAGAGGAGGGAGAGGTATTGAACACGATTTTACATCTTGTTGGTTGATGCTCGACTGATTAACTGCATGCTTTGCGTTCTTACGTAATTCGACTATTCCTTGAGGACATTGTAAATATAGGACGACATATTCCGGTTCGACGAATTTATGATTTAAACCTATTCTCATTATATTGCTCTCGAAAACACAAGGCTCTATCAATCTACGTACTAAGGCAGATTTGCCCAGATACTTCATACTATTAACACGATTGATGAGGAGATCGCCATTTCGTAATGAATATAGTTGTCTCTCCTTATCAGATAGGGATAGGCGTTGCAAGTTATCCCATGGCTCGATAATCCCACCATAGAAATTATCAATTCTTACAATTAATGTTCCGTTTCCATAGGCATTTTGTGGTTTGTATAAGCCATTTTGAGGTCCATCCTTAATGATCTCGGCCATCTTCCCTGATACATGATTATTTTTAGAAAATGCAGTATGTAGTATTGATTGTCGAAAACGTTTGAGGATGGTCGGGATTTTGTCGAGGCGCTGCCGGCAGGTCGTAACTTTGGCTAGCAACTGCTCCAGCTTCTCCACAACCCGGCGCTGCTCGGGGAGAGGTGCAATTGGAACGGCTACATTATTGACAAACGATAAATTTATTCCTCCCTGTGCAGATCCCTTAAAATTATCAAGGATTTGTTGCTGTCCATCCAATGAAAAAAGGAATCGGAAAAGGTACTTGGGCTCAATATGTGGTTTTGGACGACATATAAAAACATGTTCATTCACCACTGCGTTGCGATAAGGGAAATCAATTCCTACCAAAGATATTTTACCAGTAGTTGCTCCATCTTTAACAATCAGAATGTCGTTGGGTTGAATATGTCCTTTGGACATCCTCTCTGCAAAGGGCTCCGGTACATACTTGATATTTGAAAAGTCAAATGTGCCGATTGATGTGAGATGTTCTCCTCCAATACTAGGAATTCCGCTTGAAATACCTCTAACGCCTCCACGTGGACGAGAACCGGATTCAAGCGAAACGAGAAGGTCGGAAAGCTTTGAAATGGTCCAAGTTGATGGAAGATCATCCATCCTTTTCAACCTCATTATTCTCTACTAATTCCGCCATTTCTTTCAAATCATCCACCACTGCTTCCAATTCAGTCACTGCATCAGCAATGAGCTCCTGCGGCTCGGGCAGATCGTCGGCATCTTCAAGGGATTCGTCTTTGAGCCAGGTGATGTCGAGTTTGTAGTCGCGGTCTTTTATTTCGCTGATGTGAAATTTGCGGAAGCGGCCTTCCATACCGAGGTCTTTACGCCTGCTCTGGCCGTTGGGATCGGCGCCATAGCATTTTTCGAACTCCTCAAAGTGCTTGGGCGTCAGCGGCCGGTCTTTCTTCGTGATGCCGGGAACGTTGGAGCGGGCATCGAATATCCAAACGTTCTCGGTCGGCGAACCTTTCTGGAAAAAGATCACGTTGGCTTTAACGCCCGGGCTGTAGGGTGTGAATGTGCCACGCGGCAGGCGAAGGATTGTATGCAGATTACAATCCTGCATCAGAATTTTAAATACTTCGCCCGCCTTGCCTTCAAAGAGGCAGTTATCCGGCAGTACGATAGCGACTCGTCCGCCGCGCTTGAGAATAGCCATGACGTGCTGAACGAAGTTGAGCTGTTTGTTGCTGGTTTCGATAGTGAAGTCATCCCGATCAGGCGCCTGATTCGCGCCCTTGGTGCCGAAGGGAGGATTAGTCAGGATGCAATCGTAACGCTCGCTGCGATCAGGCTCGTATATTGCGTCGCCTAGGTAAATCCTGGGCTCCAGGCCGTGCAGGAAGAGATTCATCAGCGCGAGGCGGCGGGGACGCGGCACAAGGTCCTGGCCGAAGTACGTGCGTTTTTTAATCCGTTCGATCTCCCTGCGATCAAGAGCGCCCTTCGTCGCCTCGAGGAGCCACTCGTATGCGCACATGAGAAAGCCGCCGGTGCCGCAGGCAGGGTCGCAGATAGTAAATTCCCGGTGAATCCTCGGGTCGGGTTTCATTACACGCACAATGGATTTGATCAGTACTCGGGGCGTGAAGTACTGTCCGGCGCCCTTTTTCCCTTCGCTTGCGGCTTTTTCAAGCAGGCCTTCAAATGCAGCCCCTTTTACGTCAACATCCATGGCGGTCCAGTCTTCTTCGTCAATCATCGTGATGACCCGCTTCAGGTTGACGGGGTTATTGAAGCGGGGCATGGATTGAGCGAAGATATCACCGAGGAGGCCGCCCGCCTCGCGTAAGGTCCGGAGGATTCCGGAATAGTGGTCGGTTAACGCAGTGCCGGAAAAATCTTTAAGGCTGGACCAGTCACATCCTTTGGGGATTTTGACCCCCTTCTCATCCGCCATCTTGAGAAAAAGCAGATAGGTCAATTGCTCGATATAATCGCCATAATCAATGCCGTCATGGCGGAGCGTATGACAGAAACCCCAGAGTTTGGAGACAATATCACCCATAGAAAGTGAAATCCCGGAAAATTAAGCTGCCACCGCCGCATTCAATTCTTCAAGTAGTTGCTCAAAGGAATCGGGGAAGACGTTTCTTGCTCTTCTCAGCCCGCCGCGCTGTTCAAAAACAGGAGCCTTATCAAAATCAGCTAATTCAATAGTCAGATTCTTCATTAAATGCTGACGGATATATTCAAGCCATTTTTCCTGCTCGCCGGTAAAGCTCCTGCCTGCGGTGACCTTTGAAATGGCCAGATTCACCCTTTCTTCGGCAGTAAGAATAGGCTCCGATTCCCTTGCCGCACGCTTGACAATGGAGATGATATCAGCGAGGGCTTTGTGATAGACCAGCCGATACGCTTTTTGGAGTTCCTGCTCAGGAAATTTGTTCAAAGACAATTTCTTCCGTAGATCATCGAGGACATCGGTCCTCCACTCCCGCGGCCGCTCAAGAAGGATCCGGATCGCCTCGATCTTTTCCGGGTTCTCCTTAACGAAGCGGGTAAAGGAGACCAGATAGTCCTCCGGCTTCTGATAATCAGGACCGGCATGGATCATGACTTCTGAGGTGACCTCATCCGGCACTTCATAACCGACCAGGAATGAACGTTTGGCGCGGCGATAATTGACCAGCAGGTTCTGGAAGTCAGGATTGCGAAGCAATTTCATTGTGGCGATAAAGTCGCTTCTGATTTTACCGGGCAATTCATCTGCAAAACGTTTGATATCCCCATCCGGGATAAAAGCTGCAAATGCCTCGCGCGCTTCACCGCTCATGTCCTTTTCGATCCGCCGGAGGCGCTTCATGAGCACTTTGACATGATACTCCCGGTCTATGTTCTGATAGATATTCTCTATAACCTGTGCGACAGACAAAGGTTCCTTCTCGGGAACCTGAATATCGAAATCGGTAGTATTCCTGAAGAACTCGAAGAGAGTGCCGTCAAAGCAATCAAAAACCACGAATTTTGACTTGCCGATTTCGTCACAGCGGCGGGTACCACGGCCAAGCATCTGTACCCAGAGAATGCGCGATTTCACAGGGCGCAGGAAAATAATGAACTCTATAGCCGGAATATCCACGCCGGTGCTGAGCATATCTACAGTTACCACTATTTTGGGGTTGGGCCTGTTTCTGAATTCACGGATATATTGCAGAGGACGATCCACATTCGGATTCCCGGTGATCTTCTTGACAAAATCATCACCCTGCCCGAATACTTCACGGCAAATTCTGACAAGCTGATCCGCATGGGACCGATGTTGCATGTCATTGTCCGCAAAGATCAGAATTTTGGGGAAACGTCCGGTTTCCTGTTCATGGGAGCGAGCATACTTGGCTATCTCCTCGATAATCTTGCGATTGCTCCGTGGAGCGGTAATCTTTCTTTCAATTTCTTCCGTGGAAAATTCTCGCTCATCTTCCAACTGATCATAGATCTCTTTTCCCGTTTCCGTGTCGATAATACCGACTTGCTCGCCTTCTTTCAGGAATGCGCCGTTCATACGCACATTGGATTTAATCTTCACCGGCTCATAATCAACAAGATAACCATCCAGGATGGCTCGTTCCGTCGGATAGCGGTACACAACCTTGGGAAATAGGGCCATGGTATGGGCCGCTGGTGTCGCGGTAAGGCCGATTTTAATAGCGTCAAAATGATTGATCACGTCTCTCCATATCCCGGTTTCCTGAGCGGTGTAGCCACGGTGGCACTCGTCAGCAATTATGAGATCAAAAGCATGGATGGGGATATCCAATTTTCCGGCATCTTCGTCATAATCCAGCTCCTCAGGACCTTTTTCAACAACATTACTCCCAAAAAGGTTTATGATCATTCGCTGTATGGTCGAGACATAGACAAAAGTTTTTGTAGCATTAGGCCGCGTGAGATAATCTTCCGGCAGCAACTTCGGATCAAAGGGTCTGTCGTCGTCATAATCCTCGCGGCGGAACCGTTGATGATATACATCATACTCCTGGTTGAACTTGTATCCCCTGGGCGTATTAAACGAGGAAAATTCCCGAACGGCCTGAACCGCCAGCGCGCGACGATCGACGAGGAACAACACGCGCTTGAACTGCTTGGATTCGAGAAGGCGATAGATCTGTGACACTATGGTAAACGTTTTGCCCGTGCCTGTGGCCATGGCCAATAACAGTGCCCGCTCGCCATGTGCGAGAGCTTCTTCTATCTTGTGGATTGCCTTTTCCTGATAATAACGGAGTTTATCGTTTGATAGGGTATTCCTAGCAAACCATGTAGAATCCATATCACGTTTAAATAGCTCATCCAAAGCATCCGCGGTATGGAAATCAGGAATTTCTCTTGATAAGTGCTTCTCATCTCGAACGTCTATGAAAAATATCTTTTCGCCGTTTGTGGCATAAAGGAACGGCACCCTATATCCGTGCCAATTACCTGGGCCATCGAAGGCATTGCGGGAATATCTCTTTGCCTGCTCAAGCACGTTTTGGACACCGATCTGAACTTTCTTTGCCTCAATGAAGCCGAGCAACTTGCCGTGGACAAATAAGGCATAATCAGCGGGACCTGACTCGGTGGGATATTCTTCAAGAGCTACGCAATGGAGGTTACTTGTTTCAATATTTTCGTGATATCTGATGATTCTCCAGGGAGAACAAAGCGAGGTCAACCGTTTGTCAATTCGTTCTTTTCGGGTCTTCCACTCGGAATCTTTGATCATGTTTTCCGCTGGAATTGGTTGATCTTTAGCAGGTTATAAATCCAACATCATTCTTATCTTAGCATAAATATTTTAGAGAATGAAATGGTATATCATTATCTTAATCCTGCGCATTGGAGATAGATATCCTAAGAACAGCATTTAAAATACGGAATAATCCATCAATCACTGCACCGGGCCGGCGAGCACAATGGTTGCGTTATCAGGATGCAGATACTCGCGCGCGACGCGGAGGACGTCCTTGGCGCTCACGGCGTTGATGAGGTCGGGATACCGCTCGAAGTAATCCAGGCCGAGGTTGTAGAATTGAATATCCGCGAGCGCGGCCGCAACTGCGCCGTTCGTCTCCAGCTGCCTCGGCAGGCTCTTGATGATAAAGTCCTTGCTCTCCTGGAGCTCTCGGGAGCTGACGCCCTCATCTCGCATTTTGAGCACGCCATTCCGTATTTCCCTCACCGCCCTATCGACATGTGCGGGGTTGACCCCGGCCCTCACCAGAAACGGCCCCACGTAGCGGTAGGGTATGAATGCGCTGACGATATAGTATGCGAGTCCCTGGTCCTCCCTGATGGTGCGGCCCAGTCTCCCGCCCATCCCGAAGCGGCCGAGGATCGTGTTCATCACATGCAGCGCGTAGTAATCGGGGTTATCACGCGCGATCCCCCTGAAGCCGGCGGCGATATCTACCTGGGTTTTATCCGGGATGCTCACCTTCTCCCATTTCGTCTCCAGAGGGAGCGGCGGGGCGAGCACGGTAGGATTTTTGGACGGCTGGTCGGTCTTCCATGCGCCGAAGAACTTCTCTGCGAGCCGCTCTGCCTCTCTCGTGGAGACGTCTCCCGACAGCACAATGGTCACTGCGCGAGGGCCATAGTATGTTTTGAAGAATTGTACAATGTCTTCACGGCGCACCAAACGGATGCTCTTGACATCGCCTTCTACCTTGTGCCGGTAGGGGTGTCCGAATGGATAGATGCGCTCATACGCTCTGTCCACGGCCACCTGCTGGGTGTCGTGAGAAGCTTCCCCGAGGGCCGTGATAATCTGTACCCTGAGTTTATCCACCTCTCCCTCGGGGAACACCGGCTCCTCGAGCATCTGGGCCAGCACCTCCATTACCAGCGGCAGCTTCTCTTTGAGCATCCGGGCGACGACCGCCGCCCGGTCGCGGTCGCAGCTTACATGGAGCTCGGTACCCGATGAGTCGAGCGTCTCGGCGATGAGCGGCCCGCTCATCCCGGTGCTGCCGCGCTCGATCATTCGAGCGGTGAAATTCGCCAGCCCCGGCGCGTCCGATGGATCATACGCGCTCCCCGCAGCGATGTCCACGTATGCGACGAGCGAGGGAGAGCTGTGATTTTCTCTCACGATGAGCGTGAGGCCGTTCTGAAACACCTTGCGCGTTGCGTTCAGCACGATGCGCTGAGTGCCGCGGGCGCGCACCACATCCTGACGGTCCTTCGCCCCCTCCCCCTCACGCGGTGTCACGGATTCCGCAGCGCCCTCTTTCTTGATCCAGGAGGGCACGATGCTCATTCTCTTTCTCTCGGCAACACGCGTGCGGCGGGGCGCCGCATCCCCATCGCGGTACGCCGCCACCTTCCCCCGGTTGCTCATGCTGACCGCCCGGGCATGGCGGCGTGCAGGCGCCGCATCCGGAAGATACCATCCCACCGTTCTGTTCTTCTCTGAAAAATATTTTTTCGCCACCGAGGCAATCGCGTCCCTCTTCACTTCCCCTATCCTCGAGATGAAGGACGGGGCAAATTTATAATTATCCAGTGTGTCAAAAAAGCCCAGCAGATGAGCCTGACCGGTGACGCTCTCGGTATCATAGACAAAGCGGGCCCGGAGCTGGCTGAGCACCTTCTGGAATTCCTCTTCGGCAATCGCCCCCCCCTTCACCTCGTCGATTATTTTTACCACGGCGTCCTCGAGCCTCTCGAGCCCGACTCCGCCCGCGGCGGTGGCATACACGCAAAAGACATAGGGATACTTCGTCGGCAGGTAAAGTGACCCTGCCTTCGCCGCGAGTTTCGTTTCCACAAGCCCCCGGTAGAGACGAGAGCTCCTGGAGGCCTGTCCGCGCCAGTCAACGCCGTACAGATTGATGCTCTCAGCCCCTCCCAGCATTGTGTCGAGCGCGAGCAGGGGGAAGAAATCCTCGCTGTCGATGGTGGGCACATGGTACAGCAGCTGGAGGTAGGCGGTTTCCCCTCCCCGCGCGATCCTCACGCGGCGCTCGCCGAGCTGTTCCGGTTCCCGTGTGTGGAGCCGCGCGATCACCGGCCCTCCAGGGATCCCGCCGAATTTCTCTCTGATCTTCTGGAGTGCCTCCTCCTCATCAAAGTCGCCCACCACGACGACGGTGGCGTTGTGTGTATTGTAGTATCTCCGGTAGAATTGATAGAGGTCCTCCCTGCTCATCGCCTCCACATCGCTCTGCCACCCGATGGTCGGCCAGCGGTAGGGGTGCGCCTTGAACGCCGCCGCAGTCGTCTCGATATCAAGGAGGTTCTCGGGGTCATTCTCGCCCATCTGGAGCTCGGAAATGATTACCGAGCGTTCTGATTCAACTTCCTCGGGGCGAAAAAGGCTCGAGGCCATGCGCTGCGCCTCTATGTCGAGGGCGAGATTCAGCGCACCGCTGGGAAGGGTCTCGTAATACGCCGTCTGGTCGAGCCAGGTGTAGCCGTTCCACGCCCCCCCCTCCCGCTCCAGGAGATTTTTCATCTCCTCGCGGCTGTACCGTTTCGTCCCTTTGAAATTCATGTGTTCGCACCAGTGCGCCGCGCCCGTGATCCCGGGGCACTCATTCGCCGACCCCGCGTGCACCCAGCTCCACACCGAGACAAGCGGCATGCCCTCCACCTGTCTGAGGAGGACACGGAGGCCGTTATTAAGGCGCTCTTCCCTGACGTCGCTCCCGAGGCAGCATGCATTGGTGAAGAGGATCGCCACGCACAGCACCGCCATTGATACTACTCTTTTGCCAGTGTCTCTTTTCACTCTTCACTCCCCACTCTTTACTGAAGCGCTCCACCACCTCTTATCCATGAACCTCGCGAGTTTGAGGCCGCCCCTCCGCTCAATGCACAGCGGCCTGTACCCATTGAGCACCCCCATCGTCACCTGCCGCGTATTATTCATTCGGGCCATATAACCGGGCCTGTAGACCTCACACTCCGTCCTTTCCCGGGGCGTACAGGTTATCTGGCGCGGGCATCCCTCGCAACTCCCGCTCACCCACCGCTCCGCCGCTTCCATGTGGAGCGGGTAGATTGTGCCGCTGAAGAAATAGTAAAAACGGCCGTAGTAAAGCTGCTGGAGCCTCTTCTCAATCTCACTCGCGCGGTACGGGAGCGAGGCGTCCCTCGAATTTTTCAGGCGGCTGATCACCCCGTCGAGATCAGGGCGCCCGGCAAGAATCCAGAGCACATGGATGCCCTGCCGGCTGCAGCCCACGATCCGCTTCATCAATTCCCGCACATCAATGCCGCTGACCTGGCACCCGATCGCCACACGCGCGCCGCTCTTCTCCTCGAGATACACGTCCGCCACAAGGCCGTCCATCGGCCACTCAACTTCGACTCGCCTGATGTACGGGGACCGCGAGTAGTAGTCGTGGAAAAAGTGCTTCATCTCCAGGTGGAGCGCCGTTTCGCCGCTTGAATAAGGGCAGCCCGCCTCTGCGACGTGCGCGAAGTGGTGAATACGGATCGAGCCCGTGCGCGGGATGACATCCTCCCCACAGGCGGGACAGAAATAGCGCTCCCCCTTGAGCGCGCGATAGCCGATCGTCCTCCTGCCATCTCTATCCCTTGCGACGAGCATCAGCATCCATCTCTTCTATGAGCCGCTTCCAGCGCAGGATAAATCGGCGATCCGCCGGGTCGGGAGGGAGACCCCCGGACGCCGTGCCGGTGAGCGCCGCGAGGTCGTCGTTGAACGCGGTGAGCGCGAAAAGGGAATCTCCGCGCGCACGCATCCGTCTGCAGATCTGAAGGAAGCGTTCACGGTGAGAAAAAATATCTCGGGCATCAACAATGACACATCGCACCTGTTTCCCGTCCTTGCACAGGGACTCGAGCAAGGCCCCCCTCACGCGCGGTTCCCCCATCAGCCTGGCATCTACCAGTATGAAACGCCCGGGGGCGCACCCCAGCGTCTCCCGATCGAGCAATGGGAGGAGGGGAAGCGCGACCTCCGCAGTGAGCGACCTCTCCACGCTCTCCTCGAGCCCATCAGGGGGCGGCGCATCGGCGTAGAAAGTATCTTTTGGCGCCTGCCTTTCTATGAACAGCAGGAGCGGAGCCAAGTTGGCGGCGCTGCGAATCCCCGCCTGTATGGCGGGGCCAAGGCTCTGCAAGATCTGGAAGGGGAGTTTCATGCAATACATAGGGAGGCGGAAGATCTCGATCAACATCATGTTCATAATGTTGACCGTCGTCTTCAGTTCCGCGCAGCCAGAGGGGAGAAGGAGAGAGAGGAGGAGCAGATAGAGCGGTATTTTTCTCATGTTCTCCCGTGAGGGCTCACTCGGATCGCTTCTTGGCTGTATCCGCACCTTTCACATCACGCTCACCAGGCGCTTCAGCGCGCACTGTTCTGGTGATCGAGCCATCGGGGGCGCAAAAATCAATCTGGGAAACCCTCGCGATCCAGTAGACGTTCCCCACCTCCTGTATTCTCTCAACCGCGCAGCGAATTTTTACCGGATACGTCTTCGTCTCCTCCATCTCGTTCAGCAATTTCTGGGCAAGGCTAGAATCAGCAACGAAGGTGACACGCTCCATATTGAGAAAGGGGGCAACATATCCCTCCCTATCCCGCGCCTTTCTCTCCTTTACACCGCCGCTGGCTCCTATCCCCAGGCAGTAAAATCCCATGTCCTTTTTCATCCTCCCGTCGAGCATCACCTGCTCGACCTCGACGGGAGAACCCGCATACAGTTCAGGGAAATTATTCACATCCTGGATGGACACCGTGTCCGCAAAACTGATTGGAACAAAAATAATCACCGCGCCCAGCACGCACCACAATGGTCTATTCATCTCACGCGACCTCGTCCATGTCGTCACTCCCTCCCTCGCCGTAGAGAGATATGCCTCCGGCATCACCCCCGGGGGGCCTCTTGAATTATCGTGACAGTATATTACGTCAGCACCGTCCTCAGCAACGTCTTTCACCTCCCGGCCAACCGTCACGTACCCCTCGATGCCTCCTTCGCGATGTGCGTCAGAAGTCATGCCAGGGGCACCACCATCATACTGACGTCACCGCGCGGGTTGTCCCATCTTGAGGAGATTCTCAAGCCTCCGGTTGGCCTCCATGGCATCTTTCGTCGCGGGCTTTTCCCGGATAACCCGGCGGTAACCCTCGATGGCCGCGCTGCGGTCCTTGAGCTTCGACTCTTTTATCGCGGCGATATTGAGAAGGATGTGAAACTCCTCCTCGTGGTCCGGGTAGCGCGTCAGGATCTGTTCGTACGTCTCGAGCGCTTTATCATAGTTGCGGATCCTTTTGTCCGTGCAGAGCTGAGCCACCTTGAGCATCGCATGGGGGGCCTTGTCGCTCGCGGGATAGTCGCGGGCGATCGCCTCAAACGATGCGATCGCTGCCTCGCACTCCTCAGTGGTCTTCCCCTCCTCCTGGAGAAGTCCCATTTCGAAAAGGGCCTGCGGCGCATTCGGGCTGGAGTGGTACTCCTTATACACCTTCCGGTACTCCTCTATCGCCTTTGATGCCTTCTCCTTTCTGCTGAAATCGAGACCGCTCAGGAACCCCGATGGCTTCAGACATTCGGCAATCCGGAACTGGGCATCCGGGCGGAGCGAGCCGGAGGGGAAGAGCTGGAGCAGGCGCGCGTACTCCGAGAGGGCGAGATTTATCTCACCCGCCTGCTCATAGATCTGACCGATCCTGAGCTGAGCCTTCTCCGCCCACTGCGGCGCGCTCCCCTTGTAGTTTTCGACGACCGAACGCATGGACATGACGGCAAATTGCCGCAGGTTGGTCGATTTCATATCCGCAGCCGCGTACGTCTCCGCCTTCCTGAAATCGGCCTCGGCTCCGCCTGCGGGGAGCGGCTTCTGCGCGGGAGGCGAGGGCTGTCGGAGAGAAGGCGGTGGCGATGCCTCAGGAGGCGGTGGTGCAATAACTTTTGCAGCGGGCGCCGGCGCGATCGTGGGGATCACCGGCGCCGGAGAGGGAGTGGCGGTCTCAGCGGGGACGGCGACGACGGGGGCGGGCGGGACTCCTTCCGGCTTCTGGGCGGGCACCCCCTTGCCCCCCCCTCCGCAGTAGCGCACGAAAAACAGGAGCATGCACCCCAGCACCACCGACCCTCCGGCGGCGATGAACCGCTGCGGCCTTTTCCGGATCGCGGTGGACGCGCGCTCCCTGGCGGTTTTAACCGTGCGCACGATCTTGTCGAGCGCACCCGGATTCTCGCGGACGAGGTCGCCGAGCGCCTGAGTCACCTGGCTCGCCGACTGATACCGCTCGTCAGCGGTGGGCTTGAGACAGCGGAGAATGATATCATCCAATGCATGCGGGATCTCGGTGTTGATCTCACTCGGGCGCTTGAAGTGCCCCACGGGGAGATGGCCGGTGAACATCTCGTAGAGGATGATCCCGAAGGAGAATATATCAGCCCGAGAATCAACATTCCGTGCGTCCTTCCTCTGCTCGGGGGCCATGTACTCAAGCGTCCCCATTGCGATATTGGCCTGGGTGAGGGTCGAGAGTTCACCCGCCGCCTGGGCGAGCTGGACGAGTCCAAAGTCAGCGACCTTGACCGCGAGGGTATCGCCGGCGATGAGGATATTCGATGGCTTGAGGTCACGGTGCACCACGGCCTTTGAGTGGGCGTACGCGAGTGCGCGGCTGATCTGGAGGGCGATATCGAGTATCTGGCGGAAGGTGAGGGACTTCTTCTTAAGGAACTCATCGAGGTTCAAGCCATCCACATATTCCATCACGAAATAGCAGATGCCTTCCTCCCTCCCCCGGTCGATAATCTGGATGATATTGGGATGGCTGAGACGGGCGATGGTTTCAGCCTCCCGGTCAAATCGTGCGATGAACTCTTCGTCCTGCGCAAAGCTCGCCGGGAGCACCTTGATGGCGACGGTCCGGTTGAGCGATGGCTGAATCCCCTTGTAGACAACCGCCATCCCGCCGCGGCCTATCTCCTCAACGATCTCGTAATGACCGAGGCGCTCGATCTTGAGTTTTTTTGGTGTTTTAGACATTGGTGAACTCCCTCTCGCAGTTACCGCTGTGTTATCCTGTAGACCTCGACGGGCTCCGCCTTTCCCTGTATCTGCATCGGGGCTGTTTTCCCTCCGGCGACGCTGCCGTCCAGACAATTCCACGTGCGCCCGCTGACGAGTATCTCCCCGCCCTCGGCGATGTCGGCGAGCCGGGAGGCAAAATTGACCGTATCGCCGATGACCGTGAGCTCCATTCTCTGTTCAGACCCCACGTTGCCGTAGAGCACATCCCCCGTGGTGATCCCGATCCCGATTTGAAAGGTCTTCCTCCCCTCCGCCGCCCAGCGCGTGTTTAGCTCTTTCATAGAAGACTGCATCTCGACCGCCGCTCGGACTGCGCGCAGTGGATCATCAGGATGCTGAAGGGCGGCGCCAAAGACAACAATGATGGCATCGCCGATGAACTTGTCAATCGTCCCTTCGTATTTGAATATGATGCGGCTCATCTCGTTGAAATACTCGTTCAGCATCCCCACCACCTCGTTGGGCGGAAGCTCTTCGGAGAGTTGGGTGAAGCCGCGGATATCGGAGAAGAGCACCGTCACCTCCCTGATCTCTCCCCCCAGATTGAGTTCACGGGTGCCATCAATGATCTGGTCCACCGCCGCGGGTGAGAGGAAGCGCTGGAGGTTGTTCCGGCGCCTCACCTCGACCTGGATGTTGTGGTAGAGCTTCGCATTCTCGATGGCCAATGCTGCCTGGTTCGCGATACCGGAGAGGAGCTGCAGGTCCTCTTCATGAAATTCGCCGGAGGAACTCCGGTTGGCCACGTGCAGCACCCCCAGCACCAGATCCTCCCTCATGAGCGGAACGCACATGGTGGACATCATGCGATACCGGAGAACGCTCTGGGCTGAGCTGAACCGGCTGTCGGTGGATGCGTCGGCGCTGAGGATCGCAACGCGCTCGTCCACCACCTTCTTGAGGATCGTACGGCTCACCGCAATGGTTCCTTCCTTCCCCCTGGAGCCTTTGGAGCGGAAGAGGCGAAGCTTGAGCTCGCCCGTCTCATCGTCTCTCAGCATGATGAATGCCTCATCCGGGGCGATGACCTCGAAGATAACCTTCATGATTGCATTCAGGAGTTCGCTCAGATTGAGCGTCGCGGAGATGGTACGGCCGACCCTGTACACAATGGCGAGGTGCTTGTGAGCCTTCTTGAGAAGTGCGAGGTCGTCGCTGGCATCCTCGGAATCAATTTTTTTCATGGCGTCGGCGCTCAGGATGGAACGTACGGTTGACTTCACATTTTTATCGAGCGCCGGGCATGTCTCTCCCTTGATCGAGGGGTGCTTCTTCTCGCCGCAGTAGATGAGGACGGTCCGGCCTATCCTGATCTCATCTCCATCCTTGAGGACGGCCTTTTCAACGCGCTTCCCGTTCAGGAATGTGCCATTCTTGCTCCCCATGTCCTCCAGGACGGCTTTCTCCCCGGGTCCAAGGTGGATGGATGCGTGTGTCCGTGATACGCCGCGGTCGTCCAACTCAAGAGTGCAGCCCTTGCTCCTCCCGAGCGTGATCGTGCCTGGCTTGATATCGTGATAGAGACCCTGAGCAGCACCCTCCTTGAAAAACAATTGTGGCATCTGCGCGCAATCCTCCCCAAGAGATAGGCACTCCACAGCCCGCTGCCTTCAGCGGCTGCGCGGAGAGTGGAGAACTTCAGACAGAGGTTCCTGCGGGACCGCTACCGGCCGGCCCCCAACGAATACCGTTTCAACACCTCCCTGGCGGCCTCCGCCCCTTTTCACTTCGGAATTTCTACGACTGCTTCAATTACTGAAAAAGCGTGTTTCATCGCAATGCGCTGCCTCCCCTCAATGGTAATTGGATCAGCAGAGCAGTCGATGTGCGACCCTGCCGGCTACAGGGAATTGTACGAAACCTCCCCCTTGAGATCCCCGCCGCAACGCACGTCATGGCGATGGTGTTTGTGGTGCCTCTTCCTGCTCGGAACTCTCTTCCTCATGCTGCCCTTCTATATAATCCCCGTATATGTAGTACGGCCCTTTTCTGATGCACCCAGACATAAGGAGTGCCGTCACTGCTATCGTTCCCAATATCAGTTTTCTCATTTTACCTCCTCGTGTACATCCTGTATGGCGGATGACATAGCCATGACGCGAAACATGGCACCATTCTACCGCGTCACAGCCCGTCGTGCAAGCCATTCAGGGTTCCCGAAACGGCGGATTTGTGTTACGATGCGTGAGAAATCGCCGCGTGGTTCCCCATGCTGGCATTGAGGCTTGAAAAATGGCGCCGACCGCTCGATCCAGAATCTCAGTAGTGAGGTGCAGCTCCTATGACCCTGATTCCGTGAAGGCAGCGTTAACAACGGCCATAGAGCTCCTGGGTGGCATATCGCAGTTCGTGAGAACTGGCCAGTCCGTCCTTATCAAACCAAATATGCTCTCGCCCCACCCGCCGGAGAAGGCGGTCACCACGCACCCGTCGCTCGTCGAGGCCGTCGTTGAACTCGTCAGGGCCGCCGGCGGAATTCCTTCCATAGGTGACAGCCCTGGCTTCTATAAATTCTCGAGGGTGGCGGAAGTCTCGGGCATCGGTGAGGCAGCCAGGAGAGCCGGCGCGCTCCTCGTCCCATTCGAGAGAGAGGAAGAAATCGCTACCGCAGGGGGGTGCCTCATGAAGAAGCTTGTCGTCGCTCGCGAGGTGACGCGCGCAGACGCGATTATCTCTCTTCCGAAATTCAAGACCCACAACCTCACCTGCATCACGGCGGCAATCAAAAACCATTTTGGGTACGTCCCGGGGCTGAAAAAGGCGGAGATGCATTTCCGATTTTCCGACGGCGACCGCTTCTCCCACATGCTCGCGGATATCGCGCGCTCGCTCCCTGCGCGTCTCCACATTCTTGATGCGGTTGTCGGCATGGACGGCAACGGCCCTGCCGCGGGGGACCCGTTTCGCATGGGGCTCATCATCGCCGGCTCAGACCCTGTCGCCGTTGACAGCACCGCATGCCGCGTCGTCGGTATAGACCCCCTGATAATCCCCATGATCCGCATCGCGTCGGAGCGCGGCGTGGGAAATGCCGCGGAGGAACTGATTGAGACAGTCGGCGAGGCCATCGAGAGGGTCCGCGTCTCCGGTTTTCGCTACACCCCACCCGCAGAGACAGGCCGTCTCCTTCCCCTCCCCGCATTCCTCTCGCGCAGATTCAAGAACTGGATCGTGCTCAGGCCCCGAATCCTTCACAACGTCTGCACGCGCTGCGGCGCCTGCGTCGAGGTCTGCCCCGCCGGGCCCAAGGCGCTCAGCCTCGAGAGAGGCCGCATCCGGATCAATGACCGCGCGTGCATCCTCTGTTACTGCTGCAACGAAATCTGCCCCTCCCGCGCGATCCGGCTCAGGCGCGGCTTTGCGGCAGGCGTACTGGCAAAACTGCTCAAGATCTCATAACCCCCAAATCCTAATCCATGGAGCCTGACTTTTTTGTTGACATTCGCTTTTTCTTCGCCTATACTACCAACGGACAATGGGGGAAATGACAAAATAATGACAAATCAGTACTGTCCGGTTATCACATTACAGATAATACATAATCTATTCACGATTAGTGAGTTGCGGAGTATTCACCCCGTAATCGATTTGAAATCAGTCGCATTTTCAGAATGTATTATTCAGTAAAAAGGAGCCGTAGGGAAAATGCAAATCCATGCTTTGAAGGCACCCTCCTCAAAACAACCGGACAGTACTGATGACAAATACCAAAGCACAAATGACAATATCCAGGTTGGTTTTGTCATTTGGTATTTGTTATTTGTCATTCCTGGCACAAAGGGTGTCAAATGTACTTAACAAAACGTCAGAAACAGATACTGGACTACCTCAACGAATTCATCTCACGGCGGGGCTACGCGCCGAGCCTTGAGGAGATCGGCCAGAGGTTTGGCCTCTCGTCTCTCGCCACGGTACACAAGCACCTGGTCAACCTTGAGAAAAAGGGGGTCATCAATCGGAGCTGGAACCGCAGTCGCTCGATCGAGCTTGTCTCTCCCGGAGAAATCAGAAACGCCGGAGTTGAGGTTCCTCTTCTCGGCGTGATCGCCGCCGGGAAACCGATCGAGGCGCTCCCCCACCGGGAGACGATGACCGTCCCCGAGGAATTCGCAGGGAAAGGGAACACCTACATGCTGCGGGTCAAGGGAGACTCGATGATCGACGAGCAGATCCGCGACGGGGATTACATTATCGTCGAAAAGCGGCACACCGCGAGAGACGGGGAAACGGTCGTCGCCCTCCTGCGCAACGAGGAGGTCACATTAAAAAAATTCTACCGGGAGAACGGCAGGATCACACTCGTCCCCGCGAACCCCGCACTGGAACCGATTGTCGCGAACCCGGGAGACGTGACGATACAGGGGGTAGTAATCGCCGTGCTGAGAAAATATCGATAGCTTATGATCAGTTGCACCTGATTTCTCTGATAAACCTGATTTTTTTAACCACTTGACTTCAGGGTAATCAGGTCAATCAGGTGCAATTCTACTAACAATTTGGGACAGGCGCGCATATGAGCCGCGTCATCTTTCATCTGGACATGGACGCCTTTTTTGTGTCGGTCGAGCTGCTGCGCCGCCCGTGGCTCAGGGGCAAACCGGCGGTGGTGGGCGGAGCGACCACTCACCGGGGAGTGGTCGCCTCCGCCTCCTATGAAGCGCGCCGCTATGGGATCCGTTCCGCCATGCCTCTTGCCCGCGCGAAGAGGCTCTGCCCCCACTGCGTGTTTCTCCCCTGCCATTTCGATGACTATACCAATGTATCGGCCAAACTGTTTCATCTGCTGGAACGTTTCACTCCCGACGTTGAGCCCCTCTCCCTCGAGGAGGCATACCTTGACCTGAGCGGCTTCCGCTGGCTCTACGGCCCTCCCCTCGAAACCGCCGAGAGGTTGCACCGCGAGATCAAAAATGAACTTGAACTCAACACGTCTATCGGTATCGCGTCGAACAAACTTGTCGCCAGGATCGCCTCGGCGCGCGCCAAGCCGAATGGTATTCTCTACGTGGTGCCCAGAAACGAGCGGGACTTCCTCGCGCCACTCCCCGCGCGCGCCATCCCCGGCGTGGGCCCGCGCGCTGCGGAACAGCTCCACCTCCTCGGTGTGAACACAATCGGTGATCTCAGGGTAATCGGTGAACGGCTCCTCCGGTGCGCGCTCGGGTCGTCCGGGTCCTGGTTCTACAGGGCGGCGATGGGAGAGGATGACGAGCCGGTCACTCCCCGCGCCGAGCCGAAATCCGTGAGCCGCGAGATAACCTTCCCCGAAAACCTCCTGGATTGTGAGAGGATACTGGCTGGGCTTTCATCCCTGGTGGAGGCGGCATGCCGGGCCCTCCGCAGGGCAGGGAAGCAGGCGAGGACCATCACACTCAAGCTCCGCTACGCTGATTTCTCCACCGTGACGCGCTCGTCCACCCTCCACGAACCGACCGACCTCGACGGGGAGGTCTTCGCGGCCGGCAGAAATCTCTTTCGAAAAACGTGGACGCGCCGCCTGAGGATCAGGCTCATCGGCGTCTCCCTCTCCAACCTCGTCGGGAGCGGCTGGCAACCAGAGCTGCCCTTCGGTGGGCTCAGGACTATGCCCATGAGCGGCGCGAGCAGGGCGAGATTCAAGCGCCTCTACGCGGGAATTGATCAGATCAGGGAGAAATATGGCGATGGGGCAATATCACAGGGGACAAGGTTCCTGAAAGGGATGAGCGGTAAGGATTAAGTAGTGGTATGTATCAAGTTCTATGCTTAGTACTTAATCCTTATGACTTCTTGTTGGGATTTGGGATTTGGGATTTGGGATTTGGGATTTTAATTTCTATGTTCACACACCTCCACTGCCACAGCAACTACTCGTTCCTCGAGGGAGCGAGCCGCATCGATGAGCTGATAGCGCGCGCCGGAGCGCTCGGGATGAGCGCGCTCGCGCTCACCGACACAAACGGCCTCTACGGCGCTGTCCCCTTCTACAAGACTGCCCTGAGCGCCCGTATCAAACCGATCCTCGGTACGGAGCTTCGCGCGGACGGCAGCCGGATCATCTTCCTCGCCCGCAATAGCGCCGGGTACGGGAAACTGTGCCGACTGGTAACTTCCTTCCATCTGACAGGGAAGAAATTACCCGATGGGGCCGTTCCCAAACAATCAGCCGGCACGGAGAATGCGTTTACGCCTCTCCTCCGCGCATTACTCACCGAAGGCGATCCAGACTTCTCTACCATACTCCATGCCGACTCTCTCCTGAGATTGCGCCACGCCTCGCACATCCCGCACAATCTGTACCTTGAGATTCCCGCCACCGCGGGCGCGGCAGCGATCGCGAGGCTCGCGCGCCTGGCCACGCGATTCAGCATACCGCCGGTCGCCACAGGCCCCGTGCTCTTCAGCACCCCCGACCGCTACGAAGTGCACAGACTGCTCACGGCCATCCGGACGCACTCGACAATCGCGACGATCCCCCCCGGAGAGCTCGCCCCGCGAGACGCATATCTCCGGAGCGGAGAGGAGATGCGCAGCCTCTTCGCGGCGTGCCCGCAGGCAATGGAGAATGCAGGCCGCATTGCCGCAGACTGCAACCCCGAGCTCCCGCTCGGCCGCTTCCATCTCCCCCGCCTCACGCTCCCCGCCGGCGAGACGGCGCGGTCGCGCCTCCGGCGCCTCTGTCTCCGTGGGCTCGCGAAACGGTACCGGCGACCACGGCAAGAGGCACGGGAGCGCCTGAGCCACGAGATCGATGTCATTACTCGGCTCGACTTCGCCTCCTACGTCCTCGTGGTGCATGACATCGTGCGCGAGGCGCGGCGGCGCGGCATACCGATTATCGGCCGCGGCTCTGCTGCCGGCTCCATCGTCTCCTATTGCCTTGAGATCACGCACGTTGACCCCATCCTGCATAACCTCTATTTCGAACGCTTCCTCAACCCCGAGCGGGGCACCCCGCCCGACATCGATCTCGACTTCAGCTGGAATCGCCGCGACGAGATCCTCGACTACGTCTACAAGAAATACGGAGCCGAACACGTGGCGATGATCTCCACCATTGTGACGTTCGGCGCCCGCTCAGCCGTGCGCGAAATCGGGAAGGCCATGGGGATCGCCGAGCGCGACATCACGCGATGGACGGAGGTGCTCCCCTCCACGGACGCCGGCTCGATCACAAAAGCCGCCGTCCTCATCCCCGAGTGCCGCGGCTTGCCCCTGGGCCGCGAGCCGCTCAGGTCTATCGTCCGCCTCGCGGCGGCAATAGATGGCTACCCCCGCCACCTGAGCGTCCACACAGGCGGCATCGTCATTACCCCCTTCCCCCTCAGCCGCATCGTCCCGCTCGAAATGGCCGCCAAGGGCATTGTCGTCACCCAGTACGAGATGCGCGCGGCGGAGGAGATCGGCCTCGTGAAGATTGACCTCCTCGGCCAGCGCTCACTCGCCGTCCTGGAAGACGCACTCGCGTCAATAAGAAAAAACCACGGCGTGCGCCCTCCCCTGGAAGAATTCGACACGCTCTTCCGCGACGAAGCCACCGCCGCACTCATCCGCAGCGGCCGCACCATGGGCTGCTTCTATATCGAGAGCCCTGCAATGCGCCAGCTCCTCACCAGGCTCGATGTCACCACCTATGAGGAGCTCGTTGCCGCGAGCTCCGTCATTCGCCCCGGCGTGGCGGAGAGCGGCATGATGCGCCAGTACATCGACCGGCACCGCGGACGCGAAAAAGTCACGTTTCTCCACCCCGGCATGGAAGAGATTCTCGCAGACACACACGGCGTGATGATCTACCAGGAGGACGTGATGCGGGTCGCCCACCTCATCGCCGGGATGACGCTCGCGGAGGCTGATCTCCTCAGGAGGGCGATGAGCGGGAAGATGCGTTCGCAGGAAACCATGGCCGGCCTGGAGAAAAAATTCGCGGAGGCAGCCCGGGCGCACGGGATCGCCGCAGAAACCGCCGCAGAGATATGGCGCCAGATAGAGAGCTTCGCCGAGTACGCCTTTTGCAAGGCCCACAGCGCCTCATTCGCGCTCCTCTCCTTCCAGGTAGCCTTCCTCAAGGCCCACTGGCCGGCAGAGTTCATGGCCGCCGTCCTCTCGAACGGCGGGGGGTTCTACCAGACGCAGGCATACCTTGACGAAGCGCGGAGGATCGGCCTCAAAATCCTGCTCCCCGACATTAACCGCAGCGAGGTCGGGTATCGCGCCGGCCCCGGCTGGATCAGAGTGGGGCTGATGCAGGTCGGCGAGCTCAGGCGAGAGACGAGGGAACGCCTCATCGCAGCCAGGCGCAGGGACGGGTTTTTCACCTCGCTCACGGACTTCTATGAGCGTGCAAAACCGGACCGGCGCGAAGCCGAGAACCTCATCACGTGTGGCGCATTGGATGCCTTTGAATTTTCAAGGCCGGAGCTCCTCTGGAAACTATATCTGATATATAGCGCTGACTCGCCGATTCGCCCGCTCGCCGTTTCACCAGTACGCCTGCCCGCCGGAGCTTCAGCACAGGCGGGCCGATACGCCATCACGCCCCCGCTCCCTTTCTCCGACTCGCCTTTTCGCCCCCTCACCGATTCCCTCATTCCCCGCATCCCCGACTATGACGAGGAGACAAAGCTCAGGCTGGAGCACCGCGTCCTCGGCATCCACGTGTCGCGCCATCCCCTCGCATTGTTCGCGAAGGATATCGGCCCTAGTGGTTTTCCGAATGCTCCAACTCGCCAACTCGCCGACTCTCCGGTTCGCCGTCTCGTACACATCCGGGCGGACGAACTTGCACAGCACACAGGCGAGCGCGTCGAGCTCCTCGGCTGGATCGTCTGCACGAAACGGGTGAGGACATCGAAGGGGGAGTACATGCGTTTCGTCACAATGGAGGATATGACCGATCTCTTCGAGGTGGTGCTCTTTCCGCGCTGCTACCGCCGCTACGGGCACCTGTTAAAAACCCCCGGCCCGTTTGCGGTGCGGGGCCGCGTCACGGACGTCCAGGGCTGCTGTGTGCTCAACGCCGACCGACTCCATCTTTTGAGCTTCGCCACGGAGGAAGAGCGGTATTGAGTGACAACCACAGACGGCATGGGGAGGATCGAACGAGTCACCCTGTTCGCGCATCCGCGCCGGCAAGGCGGCTGTATTTCAGGAAAAACGGTAGCACTTTACTCGTTGATTCCAAAAAGGCGCTATTATAGATTACCAACTACACAACTAGTTCGGGGCAAAGAGAATATGGAATAAAAAGTAGCCTGTCCCCTTTTTGCCCTCACATTGTTGTGACCGAATGGGACGCGGTGAGGAGCGAACACCCGCGCGTTCGCGCATCCGCGCCGGAAGGCCCAAATGTAAAGTTTAAAGATTTGCCCCACGCCATGTTACACCTGCAACTGCTGCGTGTACAAACCCCCGCCTCTGGAGAGTTCAGGTAGGGTGCAGTGCTAAGTTATGTTTTACTTTTAGTCAGGCAATTCTTGAAGTGTCTAAATTCTTTTAACTTTCGCTCAACTTTAGACCATCTCTCCACTTCTTTAAGGTCAATCCTTTTCGTTTGAGCCACCAATAAGGCCTGCTCCAAACATTGCGCATCATTCCAATGGTAGTAAGCAGCCAATCTATCCTTCACGCAGTCGGTAGGCGAGATGATTCTGAGTATACCTGTGGCAAGTCTGTGTTCGTCCACCTGCTTGACTGGTTCTTCGCCAACGGATAAGGGGCCTGCTGGAAATTCAACAAAGAATTCTGCATCAGGGTGTGTAAAATACCTGCCTTCTTCGCGAAAGCCGATTTCTTGCATCGCTTCGCGGGTTTTCCTTCTTTTCGCAAGATAGATATCTATTAAGTCCAGGTCCGATGAAACGTACTTGCCATTACTGTAGATGGACACGCATGCGCCGCCGGATAAAACGACATCAATTCCCCTCTCACGAAGGTGAGATTCGATGAATGCGGCCAGCTCCGCATTTGTCATTTCCTTGATAGGTTTCACAGGGGCTTACCACGTCGCCTTGGCCTCCGCCTGTTCATCAAAAGTTTCTCGCGTTCTTCCCTGGCGTAGAAACTCATGGCTTTTTCAAGTAGCGCCTTCAGCTGCTTAAAAAATGGATACCGAGGATTGAAAGAATAAAGCCTGGTTCGCCCTGCTGATTTGCTCACCAGTACGCCACTTGATTCAAATTTAGCCAGTTGCTTTTGGATGGAATCTGGATCTCCGCCGGAGAACCTGGCGATTTCTCTGACGTATCCTTCGTTTCTTGCCAAAATGAACATCAATACCCGTTCAGCACTTGTTGATCCTAATAAAGGTTCTAACATGACCCTTCACCTCCGGTATTGTTCGGCATGTCTGATAATATCCCTCATATAAGGTCTAGTATCTGACATATGTCAGATAGTGTCTGACAGTATATAATTTCGGTCAATGAGAAGCAAGAGGGAAAATTAAGACAACGCAACGGAATTGAGCGGTGATCCCGCTGAGCGGGACGCGGGGGGGAGCGAGCCGATGGCTCGCGCATCCGCGCCGTCGCGAAGCTCCTCAGTCAATACTCGAGGTCTGCCCCTGAGCTTCTCCTGACCACGGCGCGCGCTATTTCATCTTCGAGGGCAACTTGATCGTCCTGCCCGCAACCATGAACGCGCCTCTCCCGAGATGATGAATCGTCCGCGGGGCCTTCCTCAAGGGGTCGATCCATGCCTTGACTACCTTGAGGATAAAAAAGTTGTACTTCGTTACCATCCGCGCATCCACGACCTTGCATTCGAGATTCGCATAGCACTCACCGATGAGCGGCGCTGCGACGAGGGAGGCGGGCTCGGGGGTAAGGCAGAAAACCCTAAATTTGTCGACGCGCTTCCCGGAGGTGTTGCCGCAGCCCACCACCTTCGCCGCCAGCTCCACCGTCGGGATGTTGATAACGCATTCCCTGGTCGCTTTCAGGATGCCGAACGTATGGTTCCGGTTGCTGATCACGCAGCCCACGATCGGCGGCTCGAACTCCATCATCGTATGCCACGACATGGTCATAATGTTCGCCCGCCCCTCGCGGGCCGTCGTGACCATCACTACCGGCCCGGGTTCGAGCAGCCGATAGACCTGAGACAAGGGAAACGTTCTTTTCCTCATCCGGGACTCCTTTCGACCTCTTGCATAACAGACTGCCGCAATCGCAGCAAAGCAGGGCGCAAGTTCGAAACTCACCTAACGACGGGATTGAGCAGCAATCCCGCTAAGCGGCACGCGATATTGAGCGAGCGCGCGAGCATTCGCGCATCCACGCCGGCAAGGCGGCTGTATTTCAGAAAAAACGGTAGCACTTTACTCAGTTGATTCTAAAAAAGCCGCTATTATATATTACCCACTACATAACTAGTTCGGGGCAAATAGAATATGGAATAAAAAGTAGCCTGTCCCCTTTTTGCCCCATTCATTGTTGTGACCAAATGACGGAATTGAGCGGCGATCCCGCTGAGCGGGACGAACATATATCTGTTACACAGCGGAAAAAATTATGTATTATATTGTGAGAAAAATCAAGGGAAATGCGGCGAAATAGCATGAAACTGCTCTGTATTTCACGGAAATATCCGCCCTCCGTCGGCGGGATGCAGCGGATGAACTATGAGGTCATCCAGCGTCTCGCATCAAAGACGGATACGACGGTGATAAAGTGGGGACATACGCAGATCTTCCTCCCCTTCTTTCTCCTCTACTCGATCTTTCGCTCCCTCCTCTTCCTCCCCAAGAGCCGCAGGCCAGACGTGATCTATCTCGGTGACGCCCTCCTCGCTCCGCTCGGGCTCACTCTCAAGCTCATTCTCCGCCGGCCGGTCGCGGTGACGGCGCATGGCCGCGATCTCACGTTCCGGTTCCCGCTGTACCGCACAAAAATTTCATTCAGTCTCAAAAGGCTTGACAGGGTCATCGGAGTGAGCAGGCACACGACAGAGCTCTGCCGTTCTATGGGAGTTCCTCCGGACAAATGTGTCACCATCAATAATGGTGTCAATCCGGAGGAGCATGTTCCATCGCCCGAGGACATTAGCGCTGCTGGAGAACGGATTAAGGCACGGGGAATCGAGCCCGACAGACCTATCATCATGACCGTGGGCCGCCTTGTGAAGCGAAAGGGAATCGCGCATTTCATAGAGGCCGTCATGACGCTCCTCATGCAGGCCCATCCAAAACTCCTCTACATCGTCGTGGGAGAGGGAAAAGAGAAGAGGGCAATCGAAGCGGCGATGAGGCGGGCGGGCGCGGAAAATAATGTGCTTCTCGCCGGGAGGCTCCCCCATCACCTTGTCAGAGGGTTGATGGGCATTTCTAAGATATTCGTGATGCCCAACATACCTGTGCCGGGCGATGTGGAGGGCTTCGGCATCGCGGCGCTCGAGGCGAGCTGCGCGGGGCTGCCCGTCGTCGCCTCCGGCATCGAGGGCATCCCTGACGCGGTCGTGGAGGGTGAAAACGGTTTCCTCGTTCCCGCTGACGACTCGAGGCGGTTCGTCGCCGCCATCGAGATGCTCCTGAGGGATGAGCGGAAGAGGCGGGAGGTCGGGGAATGCGCCAAGAAGTTTACCGCCGAGCGCTATAGCTGGGACAAGTCGGCCCGGCGCTACCTGGAGGAACTGCAGCAGCTCGCCCATGACGCGGGCAATCGTTATAGTCGTTAAAATAGTTCAAGTAGTTCAAATCGATATCCTCCTCGCTACTTAAACGATTTCAACGAATTGAACAACTTGAACGGTTTTTACTGCTGCAATGATTTTCGCCAGTCTTCTTCCAGCCCCGCCATGTCGCGCGAGATCGCCTTGTTCAGCGTCTTGTCAATGTCATCACCCGCGTCAATACTGTCGAGAATCCTCCTGATGTTATAGACGCCGAAGCGGTCGGCAATGAATCTTACGACCGACAGGCCTTCGCAGTACGCCAGGCCGATCTGCGCCGATGAGGTGTTTTTCAATACCGCCGACAATTCCTTCAGCGGAATGAAACTTCCCTTCCTGAGGGCCTCGCCGATCTGGGCCTCCTTGTTTTTATCCCAGGTCTCCGACTCATACTCCGCAATCCCCTCATTAAGCCAGAGCGGGCAGCGGTTGTGCGTCAGGAAGTGCACCGCGCCGTGGGCATACTCGTGCCTGAGCACCTTCCGCAGCATATCCCTGTCCCTGTCGGTGTCCAACCCGCCCACGGGCACCCGTATCTTCCCATCGTAGACGCCGCCGACATTTTTAGGCTTATCGAGCAGGTCGTGGAACTGCCCCCCCGCGTAGATAACCACCGCTATTTTCTCACGGGGATAAAAATTCAAATCCGACCCGACTTTCCCCCGCGCCTCTTCAAGCGCGTCAATCACCGCCCTCCCGACGCGATAGTCCTTCTTGCCGTCAAAGCTCACCGTGAAATTTACCTGGCTGTCCACGTCGAACTCTTTCTCCACCGAATACTCGCGCTCAATCTTCTGGAGCACCGACTGAACCTCTGCGTCGGAGGGGCTGAGCCTGGCGGCAGTCTTGAGCTCGTTGAGCGCCTCCTGCATCTGCCCCTTCCAGTAGAGAATGAGCCCGCACATCTTTCTCGCGAGGGGATTGTCGGGATCGCTGCTCAGCGCGCCCCGGAACTCCACCAGCGCTTCCTCGCGGCGATTATCGTTATAGAGCGCGATCCCGAGGTTGCACCTCAGCACCGCGCTCCCGGACTTAAGGCTCACCGCGGTTTCCAGGAGAGATATCGCCTCGCTGTATCGCCCGCCGCGCATATGGACATTGGCGACATCGTTGTATGCCGCTGCCAGGTTGTTTTTGAGGGCCTCGTCTCCAGCCCGCAGGCTGATCGCCTGATCAAGCCAGTGCACCGCATCCTTCAATTCACCCCGCCCGATGAGCTCCTCGGCCTGTTGCAAATAGGCACTCCCAAGGTTCACTGCGATGGTGCTGCTCTTCGGGTCAATGCGCCGCGCGGCCTCAAGCGTGGCGATTGCCTTCTGGAGCTCACCCTTGTTGAGACACTCAACCCCCTCGTTGTTAATGCTGAGGGCGTCATTTCCTTGAGCGCGCGCAGCCGCCACGAACGTGATGGTGAGCGCGAGGAGATAACCGGCATGTGCTCCGAGAATGGCGAGTCTAGTCTTGCGAGTCATAGCTGTACTCCAGAATTTCAATCTTCAGGGCTCCGATCAGGTTCAATAGCTTTGCCTGCGAGAGGAGATCACCGCTCGCAAACTTGATGTGCGTGGCGTCCGCCTGGGGCTGATCGAATGTAGGGTCAACCGCGATCCACTTCCCCACAAACGCCTCCGCCCACTGGTGATAGTAGAAACCGCTGTCCTCTCCGCTGTACACGATGCCCGAGACCTCCCGCGCGGGGAGACCCGCGGCGCGCGCGAGCGCGACGTAGAGGACTGAATGCTCGGTACAATCCCCGCTGCGACTCCTGAGGACATCGAGCGCGTTGGAGAATGAAGCGCTGAAACGCTTTGTGAGACTTTCGCATACCCATTCGACGATTTTATCGCTCGCCTTGAGTGCGTCGCGCTCCTCGCCGACGATGGCGCGCGCCCGGGAGATGATCTCGGGGGCGTCGCTCTGTACAAAGATGCCCGGCTCGAGCTCCAATGGGAAATCCTTCTTTTTCAGCGGAAGCTGCGGCATCTCTATATCAGAGAGATCCTCGACGCTCACCACCAGCAGCGCGTCGCCGTTCGGCTGAATGGCATATCTCTGCCTTTCGGATTGCATGAAAAGCGAGCGGTCTTTGACACCGCTCAACCGCACTCTCATCTCCGTGACTGCCGAGGGATCCTCGATAGGCCTGTTCGGCTTGATCACGGTCGAGAGGATGATGTCGCTCCGGTAGTCTATGTTCTTCGCCGTTTTTTCATCCTCCAGGCGCATGATAAACCCGCCCCCGACCTCCGCCTGAAGCACTTCCCCATCGGCATCCAGCACCGAGGTTGAGGTGACCCCCATCTCCTTGAGCGTCGTCTCGACCACGCAGGTTTCGGCAGGGACACCCTGCATGATCTTCTTCTGAATCTCTTTAATCCGGCTGACCGCCGTGATGGTTTTCTGCAGCGCGGGCTGGTACTGAGAGAAGCTTATCTCATCTCCAACCTGCGCTCCTTCCCCGACGAGACGCTCTTCTGCAATGTAATCCTCGAAGCGCTCCCCGGGGATCTCCACCGTGGATGAGCGCTGCTTCCCCCCCACAATAGAGGTCACGCGCATTGCGCCATTTTTCATCTGGCCGATGAATTTCATCATGCTGTCGCCGGCATTTGTGTCACTGACAAAAAACACCAGGCCCTCGCCGAGGACGTACGTGCGCTTCTCCATGATGGTCATTTCCTGGGGAACGCCGAGCATTTTCACCTGTGCATGGAAGGTAAACGCGACGGTGATTGCCGGCTTCCCCTCATAACGCTCCTGGCTGATCTCGCTCCTCGCGTAACCTATCTTCTGCTCCTTGAAGTATATTCCATACCACCGTTCGCCCAGATACTTCTGAATAGCTTCCGCCGTGAGCGAAGGCTTATAGACCGGCCGCCCTTTCGGGTGGGGTGGCGCGGCGCATCTCACGCCGCACGCGCAGATGAGCGCAACGGCCGCAATCAACCGCCACTTAAATTTCGTCATCTTACTCCTGCCATTTCGTATATGATAAACTATTTAGCGTCGTATTACTCGCGAAAAATCGCATTGGCGAGGCCGCAATGAATCCCTCCCTGTTTCATGTCGCGATCGTCGGCGCGGGGCCGGCAGGCGCCTCACTCGTCCCCCTGCTATCGAAGGCGGGTACTGAAGTCCTGCTCTTTCACTCGCCTGAGGCAACTGAAAAGCGCTGTGGCGGCGGGATCCCCCCGCGCACCTTCGACGAATTCCCGTGGCTCGTGGAATTGCCCTCTCCCTTCAAGGAGATTCGCCTCATCACGCTGGTATCGCCCGATGGCGCATCCTGTGACCTTGAGCTCACAAGGCCCATGAGAATTGTTGCTCGCTCCTGCTTTGATGAGGGGCTCCGCCAGTGCGCGAGGCGTTCGGGCGCACACGTACTCAACGAGAGGGTGCGCTCACTGGAGCGGGATGGCCGCGGCTGGGTCATACGCACGGATACTTCAGAACATCGGGCGGGATTCCTTGTCGGTGCGGACGGGGCGGCGAGCCTCGTGCGCCGCATGCTCTCCGATCGCTTACCCTCCTCTTCACTCTCCCTCTGCGCGGGATACTATTTCACACCGCCTGATGAAGAGAGAATCACCGTCGGCTTCCTCAAGAAAAGGGCCGCCTACGCCTGGATTTTCCCGCGGCCCGACCTGGCTTCTGCCGGCATCGTCGCCCCCTTCGCCGGAAGTGACAGGCACACGCTGCTCGACGAGCTGCGGTCATGGCTCGAACGGAGCTTCCCGGGTTTCATGTTCGACTACTCCCGACCCTATTCGGCGCTCGTTCCGACATACACCAAGCGAGGGGGCCCTGTCTGCGGGGATGGCTGGGCACTCGTGGGTGATGCCGCCGGCATCGCGGAGCCTGTCACGCGGGAGGGTATCTACTTCTCTCTGAAATCGGCCGAGCTCCTCGCCTCCGCCTTCCTGAACGGCCGTCCTGAGGATTACGGGAGACTACTTACCACATTCCTGGCAAAGCGCCACCGCGCCGCGCTTTTCCTGAGGAGGCCCGTACTCACACCACTTTTTACCGAGCGCGCTGTCCGGCTGATCAGAAAAAGTGCTTTTGCCAAACGCGCCATGGAGCAATTTTTCTCCGGCTCGCTCAGCTATGGGATATTGAGCCGCAAGATGCTCGCCTCCCTTTTCATATAATTAAGATTGTATAATACATATCCCCTTGCTCATTAAGGAGAGCCTGCACTCGAACGCTAAAAAACACACGGGCTCTGGTAATACCTCACTGGAGAACCGGAAGCTTTGCATAACCCCTCACTCTTCCCTCTCCCCTTTGCAAGGGGAGAGGATAGGTGAGGGATTACAGGCTCTGGTAATGAGTCAGTTATGGGTTCTTATAAAAACAATCCACGGATTTCACTGATTTTCACGGATTTTATTAGAAGGAATTTCAGGAGCTTTTGAATCCGTGTCAATCCGTGGATGAAAGAATACCATATGCATGGATCCGCTGCCCCCCGAGACTGAGAAGGTGTGAAAAAATTGCCTATCGGCCTTTTTTGTAGGGGTCGGATTTATCCGACCCGTCAGCGGGCTTGATAAATCAAGCCCCTACACGACGGGCTACATATGCTGAAGCGACAAACCGGATTTTTTCACACCTTCTGACCCACTCCCCGTACTGTCTGCGTGGTAATTAGAGTTCCCGAAATGGCGGATAACAGGTCAAAACGATCACCTTATGGGTGAAATGTAATTAGAAGTATTTATTCCTGTAGGGGCTTGATTCCCGTCCAAAGCCGGGCAAGTATCAAGCTTGCCACGCAAAATGCGTGGCCCGTAACGCGGGTCGGATAAATCCGACCCCTACGATATCCGCCATTTCGGGGA
>Ga0315281_10000667_pt1 | contig 48389 bp, 49 predicted proteins | sample YL17G07_0_MG_FD_204540 | JGI IMG/M metagenome (GOLD analysis project Ga0315281, IMG submission 204540) | Sediment microbial communities from Yellowstone Lake, YNP, Wyoming, USA - YL17G07_0 | ecosystem: Environmental > Aquatic > Freshwater > Lake > Sediment | place: USA: Wyoming | collected...
CCCGCGCACGCCAACCTCGAAGACCGCGACGTCGTTGGCGTCGATGCCTGCGCGCAAGGCGACACCGCATCCGGCTGCCGGCAAATGCTCGGCAACGTGTGGGAATGGACGCAAAGCACGTTCGACCCGTACCCGGGCTTCGTCATCGACCCCTACAAGGAATATTCGCAGCCGTGGTTCGGGACCCATAAGGTGCTGCGCGGCGGCAGCTTTGCGACGACGCGGCGGCTGATACGCAACACCTGGCGCAATTTCTATACGCCCGAGCGCAGCGACATCTTCGCCGGTTTTCGCACCTGTGTGCTCGACGAACAATGAAACGAAAAAAACATTGAACCGCGGAGACGCAGAGGCGCGGAGGAAAAGCATGAAATTATCAAGATTCATGCGATCAACCATCTGGTGAATGGCCAATCAAATTAATGCATTTGCTTTCTCTGCGTCTCCGCGCCTCTGCGGTTATTCGTTTGCCGTATTAAGGGTTATTCGTTCTTGATGCCGGCCGCCCTGATCACCTTGCCCCATTTCTCGAAATCGTTTTTGAGATAAACGGCGAGATCGTTCGGCGCGCCGCTGCCCGGCTCGACGCCGTCGGCGGCAAAACGCTTCTTGATGTCCGCGCTGCGCAGGATCTTGTTCAGCTCCGTGTTGAGGCGCGTGACGGTCGCCGCGGCCATTCCGGCCGGCCCGTATAAACCCCACCATTGGCTCGACTCAAATCCGGGCAGCGCGGCTTCCGCCACCGTGGGCAACTGCGGCGCAATTTCGATGCGCTTCGCGCTGGTGACGGCGAGCGCTTTTAACTTGCCCGATGGTAATTGCGCCGAGACGCTCGGGTAAGCGGCGAACAGCAGCGACACCTGCCCTGCCATCAAATCGATGGTCGCGGGCGAGGAGCCTTTGTATGGCACGTGCACCATCTTTATGCCGGCGCGCTGCATGAATAACTCCGCCGTGAGGTGGCTGATGGTGCCGGTACCGTTGGATGCAATGTTGAGCGCGCCGGGCCGCGCCTTGGCGAACGCGATCAGCTCCTTGACGGATTTCGCCGGCACCGACGGATGGACGACCAGCACGTTGGCCGCATAGCCGATCAGGATCACCGGCGTAAAACTGCGCTGCGGGTCGTACGGCGTGCCGGCGCCGATGTGCGGGTTGATCGACATCGAGCTGGAGGAAGCGATGATCAGCGTATATCCGTCCGGCGCGGCGTGCGCGGCATAGTCGGTGCCGATCGCGCCGCCCGCACCCGCGCGATTGTCGACGATGAACTGCACGCCGAACGCCTCGCTCAGCTTCTGTGTCACGTGGCGCGCCACGATGTCCGCGGCGCCGGCCGGCGGAAACGGCACCACTACGCGCACCGGCTTCTCGGGATAGGTTTGAGCCATCGCAGGGGCGGCTGCAAGCGCCATCGCGCACGCCGCCGTTACTGCCACCACATTGCTACTATTCAAGATGTTCTCCTGGGCGCCCTTGCCGCGCTCCGTATCGTCCGCGGCCTGGTCAGGCACTAATCGATACTAGCAACTCCGGCGAAGGTAAACAAATGACCGCTTGCGACGTTTCGCCCCGCCGTTCATATTGAATCAATCTTGTAACGGCCGGTCTATGAGACTAGGATTCCCTCAAACAGGCGCAGAGTAACGCATGCATAAACCCGCTAAAGCAACATTGGCATTGGCCGTAATTCTGGCGGGCATCCTGGCGAGTGAGTCTGCACTTGCCGCGCGCAGCCGCGGCAGCCACGGTGCCCGGGCAAAGCACGCGCGCGGGGTCGTCGCTCGCAGCGTGATTTTCTGGCCCCGCTACTACTATCCGCCGTATGCCCCGCAGTTTGCCGTGCAGCCCGAACCGTGGGGATATATCGAACAAGGCGCCGATTTCTATTACTGCGCCGATACGCAGAAGAATTATCCGGACACCCAGGACTGCCCCGGCGCCTGGCAGTTGATTACGCCCGTCCCCACGCCGGGGTCCTGATCATCGCAAACTGCGCGCAGGCATCCGCGCCAAACAAATGCGCTAGTCGAACTTCGCGCCGGTCGCTTTGATTACTCTGCCGATATCCGCGAATTCTTTTTTGATATGCGCGGCAAATTGCTCCGGGGTGCTGCCAACGGGTACCGCCCCTTCCAGGGCCAGCCGCTCGATCACATCAGGTGATTTCGCCGCCGCCGCGATTTCGCGGCTCAGCTGGTCGATGATCGCACGCGCGGTTCCGGCCGGCGCAGAGATTCCGTACCACGAGCCTGCTTCGTAGCCGCGGACGCCCGCCTCGGCCACCGTCGGCACTTCGGGAACAACGGAAGAACGTTGGGCGCCGGTAATCGCTATCGCGCGCAGACGTCCCGACTTGACCTGCGGCATCATCGCCACCACGCTCGAGAAAATCACCTGCACCTGGCCGCTGATCAAATCCATCATTGCGGCGGACAGCCCCTTGTACGGCACATGCGTCAGTTTCGTGCCCGCCATCAGATTGAACATTTCGGTGGCGAGGTGGTTGGAACTGCCCATTCCATTCGACGCGTAGTTGATCTCGCCGGGCTTTGCCTTGGCCAGGGCTATCAACTGCTTGATCGTCGTCACCGGCAATGACGGGTGAACGACCACCAGCATCGGCGCCGTCGCAATCAAACTCACCGGCTCGAAATCCCGGATCGGGTTGTAGGGCACATTTTTCTGCACGTTGGGGATGATGACCATGGTTGCGATGTTGGCAAGCAGCAGCGTGTAGCCATCGGGTGGCGATTTGGCCACCAGATCCGCGGCGATCATTCCGCCCGCGCCCGGCCGGTTGTCGGCGACGACCTGTTGCTTGAGCACTGCCGTCAGCTTTTGGCCGACCATGCGGGCTATGGTGTCGTTGCCGCCACCCGGCAGTTGCGGCACGATGATCCGTATCGATTTGTTCGGATAGCCCTGCGCCGACACCGTTCCGGCAGCCAGCGCGCAGCCGGCCGCGATCAGCGCAATAACAAACGACATTCTCATCACTCGCGCCCGCCCTCGACCTCGCATCCCTCCGCGCGCCAGCGCAGCATGCCGCCCGCGAGATTGGCAAGGTCCTTGAATCCTTCCTGCTGCAGCATTACCACGGCCTGCGCCGAGCGCGCGCCCGAACGGCACACGGCGACCACCGGCTTGTCGCGGCTGATTTCGCCGGCGCGCCGCTTCAGCTCGCCCAGCGGAATCAGTTGCGCGCCGCGAATATGCCCGAGCGCGCCGGAAAATTCACCCGGCTCGCGCACGTCGATGACCTGCGCGTTGTCCGCCAATTCCTCCAGCGCCTGCGGCTGTATTTCCCAGATTCCGCCGAAGGTGAACGTCAGATTCGCCCACCGTGGATCCTGCGCCTCTGCCTGGTCGGCGGCAGGCTGACCGCATTTCAGATTCGCGGGCACCGCGACATCGATTTTCCTGGGGTGCGGCAAGTTCATGTTCTTCATGTAGCCGGAGAAATCGTCGACGCTGATATCGCCGCCCAGTCGCGGATTGCAGCCCCGCTCCTCTTCGACGCTCGTCGCGGTGAGCCCGCGGTAATCGTGGCCGGGGTAAAGCAGGCACGCCGCGGGCAGCGTAAATATCTGCTCGCGCACCGACCGGTACATGGCATGTGCGTCACCCTGCTGAAAATCGGTTCTTCCGCAGCCGCGTATCAGCAGGCAGTCGCCGGTAAATGCCATGGACTGATCGTCGATGACGTAGGTCAGGCAGCCGCTGGTGTGGCCCGGAGTCGCGCGCACCTCGGCGTGCCGCTTGCCGAACGCAATTTTGTCGCCGTGTTTGAGCAAACGGTCTGCGCCCGATGCGCCGCTATCCGCGGAGAACGCGATCTGGCTTCCCGTGCGCTGCTTCAAGAGCCAGGCGCCGGTCACGTGATCGGCATGCACGTGAGTATCGAGCGTGCACAGTAGTTTCAGGCGCAATTCATGGATCAGGGCCGCATCGCGGCGCACCTGTTCGAACACGGGATCGATCAGAACGGCCTCGCCGCTGCAGCTGTCGCCCAGCAAATACGTATAGGTGGACGATGGCGCGTCGAAAAGCTGGCGGAATATCAACATGTTTCCCTCTTCTTCTGAATCGTGCGGGACGCTGCCGCGGCCCGATGGCCTACCGCGGCCCTCAGCCCTTTACCGGCGGCCACAGGCGCACACCTATGTGCGGCGAACCGGGCGCGTGCGTGAGGTGCGGAATGAAGCGCTCGGTCCAGGCCGTCATTTCCGGGTACAACGGCCCCATCTGTTTCATGCCTTCGCTGCGCGCGTTAAGCGAAGTAAATTCGTACATGACGCCATGCTTGGCCCATCCGGAAACCGAGACCATCTTGCGCAACGCCACGCATCCCGGCAGCTTGCCCAGCGCCGGCATGCGCCAGCGCGCGTACCAGGCCAGCAGTTCGTCCTCCGCCGGCTGGTCGTTGCCGTTGAAGCTGCCGAGCTGGATGCAGGGCGCAGGCGCACTGCCGTTCACGCGCGTCCTGATTTCCGGGCCGTCGACGCGCGCCTCTTCGGTCATGATGCTTACGCGCTCACCGGACCTGAGCGCGAGCATTTTGCGGTCAGCTGCGGTCACTCCGGCATCTTCGACAGCTGCGCCGGTCTCGACAAACGCATCGAGCGGTTTTGAGAAGTCGTGCGAGCTCGCGGCGCCCAGTATCAGCACGTAGTCGTTGGCGTTCGGTACCGCCGGGTCCGTGGTATGCCGGATGCGGGCGGGAATGTCGTACTTCTGAACTTCGTAATGCGCCGCCCACATAACACCCGGCCGTTTCGTGAGCACCGGCATATGGGTCCCGTGCAGCCAGGCGAGGTATTCCTCGCGGCCCTTGGCGGGCAGGTTATACCAGCTGATCAATAATGCTCGATCCAAAGTGAATTCCTTTCTTGAGCCCGCAAAACGCTATCGTAGTCGATTTCCCTCTCGGCAGTTTTGCCGGAAGACTTCAACGCTCACCGGCGTTCGTCACAACGCATGGCGCGGCACAAGTCTGAACGCGCGAAGCCGCGCGAGCACCGGGGTGCCAGTTCCCAAACCGGACGGCGGCCATGGGTTCAGCCTTACCCGGACCTGAAAATGGGCCTTGGCCCGCGACTATTCAGGATTCAGCGCCGCCAGGCATTTTCATCCCTGCTGCACAGCACAATGAAAAGCCGCTGGTGCACCACGGCAAAAAATTCGCTGCAACCTTCGATTGCACACGAATAGGCGCGGCATAGCTATTGATTATTGGCCGGAAGAAGACACGGTAGCCGATGCCGCTTGGCAGCATGCGAATCGAGCGTGAAATTTTTTTTCAACACCATGTCCGCATAACAATTTCTGCCACAAATTGGGCGTATATTATTCTTACAAGTCAGACGCAGGGAGGGACGTCTAGCTGTCCGTTTCATGTGAGGAGATTCGTCATGTTCGCCGACACTATCCGCTGCGCGAATACCGAACACGAAATTTATTTCCTGTTGACCTCTTATATTGAGTCCGTGCAATCCTGTGACAAACCGTGCCGCGTATCCGATCACCTTACTCGCCTGCCATTGAACGGCACGGCTGACGTGAGAGAACGGTTCGGTCATCTGATGATCGAATTAGACGCGGCGTCCAAGCGGCTGGACGACGATTCCTGCACGCTAATCAGCGAAGCGGTGCATATTTTCGGCTCCGCGTTGAGTCGCCTCAGCGTGCTCGATGAGCAGCAGTGCCGGCCGCAGAGCATAGCCGCGGTAGTTTTGGACGCGCAGGCAGCATAGGCGATTTGCGGTTTCCCCCGTCGTGACCGGCTTACGATACGCCGGCGCCAGGTAACGCGCCACGCTCGCTACCTTTAGACCTAGAAAAAACTATTGAACCGCGGAGGCGCAGAGCCGCGGAGGTAAATCTTGAATTTATCAAGATTCAAGCAATAACCCGTCTGCCGAAGGTCATGCTTTTGCATTCTCTGCGTCTCTGCGTCTCTGCGGTTATAGTAATGGCCGTTTCTAGGATAAAGAGGAAATACCATGACAGAGCCCGTCCGCGCCCAGAAATCCCCCTATGTCGTCGAGCTCGAACCCGGTGACTACTCGTGGTGCGCGTGCGGACGCTCCCAGAAACAGCCGTTCTGCGACGGCTCGCACAAAGACACCGGCATCACGCCGAAGAAATTCACCCTCACGCAAAAAGAAAAGAAATGGCTGTGCGGCTGCAAGGCCACCAAGTCCGCGCCTTTCTGCGACGGCACCCACAAGTCGCTTTAGGTCGCCGCCTACCGCCTGCGAAAGGGGAAGCGTCCGCGCCAATGCTGGATCAGCAGCCCGGCCCCCAGCATTCCGCCCAGGTGCGCAAAATGCGCCACGCCCGCCTGCGTTCCGGTAACGCCCAGGTAGAGTTCAACTACCCCGTATAGCAGCACGAAAACCCACGCCGGCATCGGAATGGGCGGTATCAGTAGCACGACCCTTCGGTTCGGAAAATACATCCCAAAGGCCAGCAGTATCCCGAAGACTCCGCCGGACGCGCCGACCGTCGGATAAGGCTCGCCACCTGCAACGGCGGAAAAAACGAGCTGCGTCACTGCCGCGATGATCACGCTCACGAAATACAGGTTCAGGTAGCGCGCCGGCCCGAACAGCCGCTCGAGATCGCTGCCGAACATATAGAGAGCGAACATGTTGAAAAACAGATGCAGCACACTGCCGTGCAAAAAACCGTAGGTGATGACCTGCCACGGCTGAAAACCGTAGCCGCCGCCCAGCACCGCGGACGAGCCGAACGGCCACAACGCAAGATACAACAGCATCGCATCGCCGATGAACTCCTGGATCGCGAACATCGCGACAGTGACGAGTATCAGTGCGCGCGTGAATGGAGGAACGGGGTGGAACATGGTAAGCAATCTTACTACGTCAGAAAAGCCGACCCTCTGCCTTTACCGCCGTGAACAAGGCCCCGGCTTTTCAAGGCGCGGAACTGCTGTGGTGGGCAGGGTGTGCCAGACAAGCGGGACCGGTTAAACTGTTAGCCTGCTCAGATCTGTCGATCTCGCGGCCGTGGCGAAAAGCAGGCATCATAGACATAAATTAACGGGATATAAATGCTCGGGCGGTTGTGGCGGAAAGAAATCGGGTTTCCCATCTCGGCACGTTTTTAATAGCACGACCTAGGGGGTGTATTTGCCATGGGTGAGTTGAAGATAGCTGAAGACGGCCGTTATCTCAGCGGCGAGATACCATTTGGTTATACCCTGTGGGGAGACCGGCTTGTTGAAATTCCGGCCGAGTTGGATGCCTGCGTCACTGCGATCCGACTGGTTAAGCAAGACAAGCATTACCCGGAAATTGCAGTGTCAGTACGCCAAGAGCATGGCGTGGAACTGTCGCAGCGTCAATTCGATTCATTAATGGAAAGTGTCTATCGGCGATACGGTCCGCTTTGATCTGCGCCCGCCCTGAGTTTGGCAGCGAAGGGGTTGGTCGGAAGTTAATCCCACAGGGGAAAGTATGAATATTTCCGTGAACGGTGAAACACTGAACTACGTGAAGGAGGGTCAAGGACCTGTCATCGTTTTTCTGCATTTCTTAGGCGGCTTCTCGTATCAGTGGCGACATCAGATCGAAGCGCTGAAGGACCGTTATACCTGCATCGCCTTTGATCACCGCGGCTTCGGGTTTTCTACATTTAATGGCCGTTGGGATGTCCCGACCGGGGCCAAGGATCTTAAAGCGGGGCTCGACGCGCTGGGTATAGAAAAGGCGCATATCGTTGGCTACTCCATGGGTGGGCCCATCGCACTTGTCTTCAATTCGCAATGGCCCGGGATGGTGCGGTCGCTCACGTTGATCGACACCTTTGCCAAGAACCATACGCACTCGAAGGCGAGAATCGAAGAGTCTGAGAAGTGCTTCCGCTACATGTCATCTCGCGAGTATGCCCGCCAGTACATCGCGACCAGACTTTTGCCATCGACCCCAAAGTCAGCCGTTGATGAACTGCTCTCTGCGATCTGTCTTGCGTCCAAGGATGCCTACATGGATGTCCTGCGCGGCATCTTGATCCCGGATTTCACCGAGCATTGCAGTAAGGTGAAGGCTCCGACACTGGTCATGTGCGGGCGGCACGATCGGACTACGCCCGTAGAGTTCAGCAATGACCTCACCAGGCTCATTAGCGGGGCTGTGGAACAAATCATTCCCACCGGACACTTGGGTGTATTTGATGACCCGGCGGCATTTAACAAACCAATTATCGAATTTCTTGACGCGCAGCCACGGTAGCAAGTCACCGCCATTCGGCAATACATGGCTCCTCGCAATAACAACCTGACAAAAAGGGACGGGTCGCGGGCCGGGCGCAGGAATCAGTCAACTACCATCTGGCGCATGCGGGTGAGCCGCGTTCGCGCGACGCGGCGATGGTTCTGAGCGTCGAGTAGCTGTAATTCAGTCCGCTCTCATGCCGGTTTCTTTGACGACTCTCGCCCAGCGTTTTAATTCTGCCCTGAAAAACGTTGCGAACTCGTCTGGGGTGCTCGCGATAATGACAGCGCCTTGTTCGGAAAACCGCGTCACGGCATCAGTCGAACGTACTGCCTTCACGAAACCGTCGTGCAGCGCCATGACGATGTTCTCCGGCGTTGCTGCCGGAACAAACGCGCCCACCCAGCTGGTGAATTCGTAACCCGGGACGCCGCTTTCCGCGATCGTGGGCAACTCCGGCATCAACGGCGAGCGCTTGGTGCTGGTGATGCCAAGCGCTCGCAACCTGCCCGCCTTTGCATAGGAAAGGATGGCGGCGATATTAAGATAACTCAAGTCTACTTCTCCGCTCATGACGGCGAGCAAGGCCGGGCCGCCGCCCTTGTAAATCACGTGGAGCATATCGGTGCCAGTGAGATTCTTGAAAAGTTCCGCGGCGACGTGCAGATTGCTGCCGTTGCCGGCCGAGCCGTAATTAACCCTGCCAGGCTGTGCCTTGGCGAGCGCGATAAGTTGCTTGACGGATTTCGCTGGCACGGACGGGTTCACGACGAGCACGAACGGGCTCGTTATAAGCAACGACACGTGCGCAAAATCCTTGTTGACGTCGAACGGCAGCTTAGTCCGTAAACTCGGATTAACTACCAGCGGAACGGTATTGATCAGAACTGTGTAGCCGTCGGCCGGCGCCCGCGCGACGAACTCGGTGCCGATGTTTCCGTCGGCGCCAGGCCTATTATCGACGATCACGGTCTGTCCCATGATCTCGGTCATCTTGGGTGCAAGGACCCGCGCTGCGATATCGAGACTGCCGCCGGGCGGGTTGGGAATAATCATGCGGATCGGCCGGCCAGGGTAGCTCTGTGCTTCGGCCGGGACAACCATCAGCAAATTCGAAGCCATTGCGATTAGCAACAAGATCCCATGTTCTTTACGCATGACAATCTCCCTGGCAGGTTAATCTAGGCACGTTACAGCACGTTTCCCTTGCTGGCGAAGTGCTGATCACGAGATTACACTAATTTTTCGGGCCTCGCCCCCTGCAGACCCAGTCGACGCCTCCCCGGCTTTCCCCGAGCGTCGCTGGCGATCCCGAACTCGTCGTCGTGCAGCGGCTTTAATTGTCTCTGGCAACACGGAAACCGCGGATGTAGACCCGGATAACCGTGGGGCTTCCGACGCGGTACGCGGCGCGCAAGCCCACCGGCGCGTCCTCCCAGGAACCGCCGCGCACCACGCGCTGGGAACAATCGCCGGCAGCCCATGCGCTCCCATCCGCAGGTGCGCCGCTGTAGTCGCCGTTCCAGCAGTCCTGAGTCCACTCCCACACGTTGCCCAACATATCGAAGAGACCGAACGAATTGGCGCGATAACTTCCAACCGGGGCGGTGTAAGCGTAGCGGTCATTGCAATTGGCGGCCGGCCAGTTGCCCGCGCCAGGCACCTGCGCGTGAGTGGTGACATCAGCCCCATTGGCATAGCCGCAGGACATGTTTGCGGCATCGCCCCAAAAACGCGCCGTCGTCGTACCCGCTCTCGCCGCGTATTCCCATTCGGCTTCGGTCAGCAAACGATAATTCCTGCCAGTCTTCTGGCCGAGCCACCTCACATAGGCGCTGGCGTCGTCCCAACTGACGCACACCACAGGGTGCGCATCGTTCTGAGCATAGCCGGAGTTGCGCCAGTCCTTGATTGGGTCTTTCTCAAACCCGTCCCCGGTCCAGACGAAACACCCGTCACTGCCGCGGCCCGTTGTCTCCGCGAACACGCGGTACTGGCCCCGCGTTACCTCAAATTTCCCCACGGAAAAACTTCGCACGTCCACCGCGTGCTGAGGCTGGCTGCGGTTGCGAAATTCGTCGGACAACGCTTCGCGCTCTTCCTCGCCCGGCGCTGCCCCCATCACGAACCGGCCCGCCGGGATCACCACCATTTCGGGACACCCGTCGCAGTCTTTGAAGGACCGGACCGATGACTGGGCAGCGACATAATTCGATTCGAGGCAGAGCAAGATGCAAACGGCGAGGCCCGCTACTTTTGACAGGAATTTTTTGGAGTGGAAGCTCATTTGCTGCCGTATTGGTATTTAGCCGGGATGGACCGGCCCTGGCGGAAGTCTTCGGGAAAAATTATCAGTTTTGAAAAAATAACTGGTTTTGAATCCTTGCCGGGAGCCATCGCCCTTTTAGAGCGCGCTACGTGGCAGCACTTCTTCGGTCGCATCATACAGGTCGGCATGTTGTGGTGCAGGCGCGAGCGTTATTGAATCCGGCATTGCGCAAAGCGGCCTGAATCTCCACTGACATGATTGCCGAATCAGCGCGTGACGCCAGTATTGAAAAACGCTAATATTCACGCTGTCAATTCCCGCCCGGATCACGTCGCGCGCTCGTCGCGCAACTTCTGCTCCCACCCGAAAGAGCCTCTGCACCGTGAACCGCAATCTCTGGCTGATGGTCGCAGCCCAAGGCCTGTTCCTCACCAATAACGTCGTGTTCGTCGCCGTCAACGGACTGGTGGGCCTGTCCTTGGCGCCCTATAACTGGATGGCGACGCTGCCGATAATGGGCTACGTGGTCGGCGGCGCGCTCTCGACGGGGCCGGTGGCGTGGACGCAGTCGCGCTGGGGCCGCAAGGTGTCTTTTCAGATCGGGCTCGCCGTTGCATTTTTTTCAGCGCTGCTGGGGGCGTATGCGGTGATAACCGCGAACTTCTGGCTGCTGGTGACGGCAACCGTCATCGCGGGCTACTACAGCGCCAACGGCCAGTTATACCGCTTTGCCGCGGCCGAACTCGCCAAGCCCGAATACCGCGAACGCGCGGTGTCGATGGTGCTGGCCGGCGGCATCGCTGGCGGGGTATTCGGCCCCAACCTCGCGAAATGGACACAGCACCTGGGCGATGCGCCTTTCGCCGGCGCCTATGCCACGCTGGCGCTGGTCGCGCTGGTATCGATGGCTGTCGTGTCGCAGGTCCGGTTTCCGCCGGTGCCGCCAAAGGTAAAGGGCGCCGATGGCGGACGCCCGCTTGCGGTCATCATGCGCCAGCCGGTGTTCATCGTCAGCACGGCGGCGGCGGCGTTGGGCTATGGCGTCATGAACCTGCTGATGGCGGCATCCCCCATCGCCATGAAAATGTGCGAGCACCCGTTCAACGACGTGGCGCTGGTGCTCGAATGGCACATCATCGGCATGTTTGCGCCGGGATTCTTCACGGGAAACCTGATCCGGCGCTTCGGCGTCATACAAATCATGTCCGCCGGCGTGGTGCTAAACCTGCTGTGCATCGCCATTGCGCTGGCGGGCGTCGACGTGATGCATTTCGTCGTATCCATGTTCGTACTGGGTGTTGGCTGGAACTTCCTGTTCACGGCAGGCACTGCGCTGTCGCTCAAAGCCTACCGGCCGGAGGAGAGGGACAAGGTCCAGGGCGCGATCAATTTCTGGGTGTTCGCGATGATGATGATTTCATCGTTCGCATCCGGCGCTCTGGTGACCACGCAGGGCTGGACGCTGCTCAACTACGGCTCGCTGATCCCGGTCGCATTGACCGGCATCGCCGTGCTCTGGTATGTGTTGCAGGACCGGCCGCGGCGGGCCGCCTAGCAGCCATCCATTGGCGGGGCGTCAGGGATCTATCGGGGGATGGTCCGGCCACGGCCGAAATCGCCGAGATAAATTGTCAGTTTTGACACCAGAATTGGCCGCAACGCCTTATAAATAGCCACTGTCGATAAACAAATGTTCAAGATTGTGGCGTTGGCCCTGGCTAAGGCCGTGGCACACCTTGCGGGTCAACCTACAGCTCTTTGACGAGTAATTTGCGGAATTTGATCGGACCGCCGTTGTATTGAAGCCCGATCCTTCCTTCCGGGAACCTGCCGTCCTGGGTGCTGACGGTGACCACGCCGTTCAGCTTGAGGGTAATCTGCGGACCCTTGGCGTAGATCTCATAGGTGTTCCACCGGCCGCCGGCCTTGTATATGGGACTCACCATGGCGACATTGACAAGGCTTCCCGTGCTGTACGACGGATTCGGGTTCTTGTCCCAGATCTGCGCCTCATAGGCGCCTGATGCGGTACTGACGGAGGCGGGATTCATGGCGCGTATGTAGATGCCGCTGTTGGTGTCATCGGACGCCCAGAATTCCGCATAGAGCTCGAAGTCCTTGAAGGATTTCTTCGAGACCAGGACGCTGGCGCCCTTGGTGGTGCTCTTGTCCGCCTGGATGGCGCCCTCCGCAGCCCTCCAGTTTGCGCCGCCGGTCAGGTTCCAGTTGTCCATGCCGTTCTCGCCGTCGATCAGCGTTATCCAGCCCGGGCCGGACGGTTGGCCGGCGCAGCCAATAAGCGTGAACGCAACGACCAGCAGTCCTGCCGCAATAGCGGAAATTCGCTTCATGATGATCTCCCGTTGAATGGATGAGCAGACAATAGCAGGACACCCGGAAAAGCAAAAGGCCGGTTTTTGGACTGGCCAAAGTGCTTGAAAGGAATGGTAGGGCGTCACGGGATCGAACCGTGGACCTACGGATTAAGAGTCCGCTGCTCTACCAGCTGAGCTAACGCCCCGGAGAATCAGAACGTTATTTTACCTCAGAGCACGCGTTTTGCATCAGGCTGCCGGTTGACTTATCCTCCTCAACCGGAACGCCCCGGGGCTTCACGCATGAAATCATTCGCCCTCGTTATTGCTTTTATCCTGAGCACGCCTGTACTTGGCGCCCTTCCCGGCGTCACTGAATTCAGCACAAGCCCTGAAAAAATCACTGATTCCGAGCTTTCGGCACTGCTCGACGCGCGCGTTGCCGCGGCTGATGTCGTTGCCCTTGGCGAAAGCGTGCATGGATCCTCTGGATTTCTGAAAATCCAGACCCGGCTCATTCGTTACCTGGTTGAAAAGCACGGTTTGAGGTTGATCGTCTGGGAAAACCCGGCTCTGCGCAGCCTTGAACTGGGCCGATGGGTTTCGTCGTGCACGACAGTCAAGATTCCGACACCGATTGACGTGCTGTATATGCCTACAACCTCGGATTTGGCGTTGTGGGATTGGGTGTGTGATTTCAATCTTTCTCACCTGGGGGACCCGATCGTGTTCCGGGGCATGGATGTTTGGGACCGGCCCTGGGAACACTATGCGAAGATCCAGGCCTCGGGCATCCGTGTCGGCATCGATCCCCTGCTCCTCAAAAGCATTGAAACCGTTTGCCCTGCGTATCGGGCGTCGTCGTGGGCCGAGATTGAGATTATTTTCGGACAACTGGAAAGCCGCGGGCGGTTCCTTCCAAATGCAGATTATGAAACATGTCGCGCCAGTTTGACCGCCCTGCTCAATGCCTCAAGACAATCGGGCATGGAAAAAAAGCAGAAAAAGGATCCGGGTTCCGACGAAGCTTTTGAACTTGCGATATCGGCTTCAACGATGCTGGGATGGCTGGGGTTTTACAACTACAACTGGTCGGACGATATTCTGAGCTGGAATGAGCGCGATCTGGCCCAGGGCAGGAATTTAATGCTGGTGATGGCAAAACATGGCGCCACGCGGGCCATCCTGTCCGCTCACACCAGTCACACTTCACACAATCGTTCGCCGGCTGACTGGTGGGGATACGGAGATCTTAAATCCGGCGTTTTCTTTTACACGGCTTTGACCCGGAAGAAGGTCTTCAATATTGCATTCACCGCCTATGAGGCGTCCGGAACTCAAGGCGAATGGTCGTATCCGACGGCCAGCAACTCCCTGGACAAAAAACTGCACGAATCCGGGCATGATTTCTCGTTCTTCCCGTCGAATGCCGCTTTTTTGTCGGAACATTCAAAATGGTGGATGCAAAATCAAAATTTTCCCGGGCCCTACGAAAGCGGCGTTGAGTTCACCCCGCGGGATCACTTCGATGCATTTATTTTTTTCAAGCGCTCGCACCTCGACAAGGCCTTGCCCGCACGACCGATGTGGCAACCTTGAGAGATGATGCGTTCCTTGGGGACCACCCCGGCGATTCGGGTCGCCATTTTTGCCTTGGAATTATCCCAAAAAAGCTATGAACGCAAAGACGCAAAGGTCGCAGAGGAACGCAAAGGGAAATATCGAAAACGAAGCTACTCGGATTAGCGATCTTGACCTTTGATTTTAGACTTGGACTTTCTTTGCGAACTTTGCATCTTTGCGACCTTTGCGTTTGATCGCCGTTTTGAGGATTACTGTTTCTCGCGCGTGAGCGGCACGAAGCGAACCGCGAGCACATTGCGCGTCGTGGTCTTGCCGTTCAAATCCTTTTCGATCAAGAGCAGATCCTGGCCCATGAATTGCGGCCCGACCGGGATCACCAGCCTGCCGCCGGGCTTGAGCTGCTCGACGAGCGCCGGCGGCACGTCGGGCGCGGCGGCGGTCACCATGATCGCGTCAAACGGCGCGTGCTGCGGCCAGCCGAGATAACCATCGCCGCTGCGCGCGGTGACATTGCGATAGCCGAGCGCCGCAAGCCGCGCGGCCGCTTCTTTGGCCAGCGGTTCGACTATTTCGATGGTGTACACCTCGCGCGCGAGCTCGCCCAGCACTGCCGCCTGGTAACCGCAGCCGGTGCCGATCTCCAGCACCTTGTGGCCGGGCTTGAGATCGAGCAGGTCCGTCATCAGGCCGACGATGAACGGCTGCGAAATGGTCTGGCCGTTGCCGATCGGCAGCGGCCGGTTGTCGTACGCATACCGCTCCTGGTCTGCCGGCACGAAGCGGTGGCGCGGCACTTTGTTCATCGCCGCCAGCACGCGCTCGCTCAATCGCTCGCGGCGGGTCTCGTGCCGCGTCTGGAACGTAATCGCGGCGATTTCCGCCACCATCGCCTTGCGCGGCGCGGCGTAGCTGTCCTGGCCTTCGGCTTCAGCAGCAATCATCGCGAATATCAGCAGCGGGAATACTGTGCGCAGGGCGAACATGAGAGAAGACTATAGCCGCTAGTATGCACCCATGCGGCCTAAGCCGGCTGATGCAGATCAATGGCCCCGGCGATCAGTTCATAGGATTCGAGCCGGGTACGGTAGTCGCCGGTGATGGTGATTACCATCAATTCGTCGGCCTCGAACTGATCGGCCAGCGCCAACAACCGCGCCTTGACCGTAGCGGGCGAGCCGAGCACCAGGCGCCGCCGGTTGTAAGCGATGCGCGCCTTTTCGGTTTCGTTGTACTGGCGGGCGTCGGCCTCCTGCTGGTTCGGCACCGGCGCGTTGATGCCGTAATCCATGTTGAGACGGCGCAGGTCGATGCTCGCCGCGCGGTGCTCGGCCTCGGCGTCGGTTGCGGCGCAGATCGTGAACACCGTCAGCATTGCCTGCGGCCGGGCCTCGCGCGGCGACGGCTGGAACCTGCGCTTGTAATCGCGCATCACCGCGTCGCCGCCGTCGGCGCTGATGAAATGCGCAAACGCAAAATTGAGTCCAAGCTGTGCGGCAAGCGCGCCGCTGTAGTCCGATGAGCCCAGCAGCCACACTGCGGGCGACGTCGGACCGGCCGGCTGCGCTTTGACTTTGGCGAACGGGTGCCCGGCGGGCAGCGCATCGTCGAGGTAAGCGACCAGAAACTGCACTTGCTCCGGAAAATCCTCGGCGCCGGAATAACGGCCCTCGCCCATCGCCATCGCCGTCGTGCGGTCGCCGCCGGGCGCGCGCCCGATGCCAAGATCGATGCGCTGCGGATAAAGCGCCTCGAGCATGCGGAACTGCTCGGCGACCTTGAGCGGACTGTAATGCGGCAGCAAAACGCCGCCCGTGCCGACGCGGATTCTGGAAGTAGCGGCGGCCACGCGCGTTGCGAGGATCTCCGGGCACGGATCGGCGAGTGCGGCGAGCGAGTGATGCTCGGCGAGCCAGTAGCGTGAGTAGCCGAGTCGCTCGGCGGCAACGGCAAGCTCGATGGTCGCCGCGACTGCCTGCGCCGGCGTATGGCCGCTGATGATAGGCGACTGATCGAGAACGCTCAAACGCATGCTTGCCCCGCAGCTGTAAAGCCGCGATTATACGTTCTCACCCGTCATTGCATGACCAAACTCAGGAGAACCAATTGAAACTCGGATTCACTCGAGGCAATCGCATAATCCGCCTTTTCGCCGCCGCGCTGATATTACCGGTGTGCGGAAGCGTGCTCGCCCAAAGCTATCCGAATAAACCGATCCGCATGATGATTGGATTTTCCGCCGGCAGCACCACCGACGTGCTGGCGCGCACCGTCGGCCAGAAAATGGCCGAAACGTGGGGCCAGCAGGTGGTGGTCGACAATCGTCCGGGCGCGGGCGGCATCAGCGCCTCGACCACGGTGGCGACCGCCGCGCCGGACGGCTACACGCTGCTGATGGTGTCAGCCGGGCACGCTGCAACAGCGGCGATGTTCACCAAGCTGCCCTACGACACGCTCAAGGATTTCGCCGGCGTGAGCCGCGTCGCGAACGTGCCGAGCATCCTCGTCGTCGCGCCGTCGCTCGGCGCGAAATCGGTCAAGGAATTGATCGCGCTCGCCAAAGCCAAACCGGGACAATTCAACTTTTCCTCGCCCGGCGTCGGCAGCGCCAACCATCTCGCCGGCGAGTTGTTCAAGAACCTGACCGGCGTTCGGGCCGTGCACGTGCCTTACAAGGGCATACCCGAAGCGGTAACGGCGGTAATCTCGGGCGCCGTGCAGTTCAACTTCTCGCCGGTGGTCAACACGCTGGCGCTCAGCCGCGACGGCAAGCTGCTGGCGCTCGCCGCCTCGACCGGAAAACGCTCATTGATCCAGCCCGAAGTGCCGACCGTAGCCGAAGCCGGAGTCGCGGGCTACGTATTCGATCCGTGGTTCGGAATTCTGGCGCCGGCCAAAACACCGAAAGACATACTCACCAAGCTCAGCCGGGAAATCGCGCGCATACTGCAATTGCCGGACGTCAAGGAGCGGCTGCTCGCGCTCGGCGCCGAACCCGCGCCCACGACGCCGGAGGGGTTCGATGCGCACGTGCGCACCGAAGTCGCGAAGTTCCGAAAGATCGTACAGGACGCCGGCATCAAACCCGAATGAGGCCTGCCATGAGCCAGAAGCCACAACCCTACAAAGTGCGCAACATCCATGTCGTAGCCAAAGGCAGCGACGTGCTGGTGCGCGAATACACCCTCGACCCGGGCGAGCACATTCCCTGGCACCATCACACCAGCACCTCGGATTTCTATTACGCGCTGGAGGGTGAAGTTCTGGTGCAGACGCGCAACCCGCCCGCTCGCCATGCAATCGGTGTCGGCCAGACCGCGTCCGTTACGCCCCCCACCGCGCACCACGTGTCGAACCCCGGCACGACGGCCTGCCGCTTCCTGCTGGTCCAGGGCGTCGGCCAGCACGACTTCATCAAGGAAGACTGATCATCCCGGGAGCCAGCACGGCCGCCGCACGCGGCGTGAATATATTCGAAACCATTGCGCAGTTCTGGTTGTCCAAGTAGAAAACAATCTTATGCTCCACTCAATCAGAAACCGCCATGGAACGCACGGCCGATAGTACGCCGGTTACTACGCTCGGACGAATCCGTCACTGGTGGCGCCGGCTCGCGACAGCGGTACTGCCGGGTCGCGGCGAAAGTGCCGCCGACCGCGCGAAGACGCACCTGCTCGCGCAATTAGGTGAACTGTTCGAGGAGCATCGCGCGCAGCGCGGCGGCGAGTCCGCGGCACGCACCCGCGCCGGGCAGATCGCAGCGATCTACCGCGCTGCCGGCCTGGACGATCGCGCCGCAATCCTCAATCTGATCACCCGCGAGTTTGCACCGCCGCGCGACGCGCTCGATGCCGCGCTCGGCGCGATGCAAAGCGCGGCCAGCGCCGCCGAGCTGAGCCGTGCTGAAGCGCGATTGCGCATCGCGCTCGATGCGCCGCGCGCGAACTTCCTGACGCAATTCAACCTGCTGCCCGACGGCGTCAAGTTCCTGGTCGATCTGCGCGCCGACCTGCTCGGGCTGCTCGCGCGCGAGCCGTCGCTCGAAGTGCTGAAGGTCGAGCTCGACGCGCTGCTCACGAACTGGTTCGATCCGGGATTTCTGGAATTGAAGCGCATCACGTGGCAGTCCCCGGCGCTCGTGCTCGAGAAACTGATGACTTACGAAGCAGTGCATCCGATCGAGTCGTGGAGCGATCTGAGGAACCGCCTCGACACCGATCGCCGCTGCTACGCGTTCTTTCACCCGCGCATGCCGAACGAGCCGCTGATTTTCGTCGAGATCGCACTGCTTAAAGGCAGGCCGTCGAGCATGCACGTCCTGCTCGATCAGAACGCGCCGGTCCATGACCCTCAGGCCGCCGATTCCGCGATATTTTATTCGATCTCGAACACGCAGCTCGGTTTGCGCGGCATCAGTTTCGGCAATCTGCTGCTCAAGCGCGTGATCGAAGACCTGCAGCGCGACCTGCCGCACCTCGAGACGTTTGCCACGCTGTCGCCACTGCCTGGTTTCCGCCGCTGGCTCGACCAGGCCGCAGCGGCGGACCCATCGCTGCTCGCGGCAACCGACGGCGATGCGAACGGGGCCTCGCTTGCAGCAATGCTCGCGCGGCCCGATTGGGCGAACGACCCGGCGCTCGCTGAAGCGCTGCATGCGCCACTGGAAAAACTGTGTGCGCGTTATCTGCTCAGGGAGAAGTCCGGCACGCGCCCGCTCGATCCAGTCGCACAATTCCATCTCGAGAACGGCGCGCGCGTCAATCGCATTTTCTGGCTCGCCGATACCTCACCGCGCGGCATGCAGCAGTCGTACGGAATGATGGCGAGCTACCGCTACGATCTCGACGATGTCGACAAAAACCATGAGCGCTACTCGCAAAGCGGTCACATCGCCGCCGCGTCGCGGGTGCAAAGGCTCGTCGGTTAGATTTTCAGCAGCCGCGCGGCATTGCCGCCCATGATGAGTTCGCGCTCGCTGCGGGACAATTCGATTAAGCGCTCGACCACGTCGACCGGCCGCACGTAGCTCATGTCGGCAGGATGATCGCTGCCCAGCACCACGCGGTCGGCGCCGACCTGGCGCACCAGGTTCAGCAGTATCGGGACGCTGTGGGTGATGGTGTCGTAATGAAACCGCCGCAGGTAGCTCGATGGCGGTTTGGTCATGTGCTTGGTTTCCGGCCGCACCGAGGAGCCATGGTCCCAGCGCCCGATCAACGACGGCATGATGCCGCCGGCGTGCGGCAACACAACGTCCAGTTTGGGATACGCGTCCATCACGCCACCAAAAATCAACGACGCGGCCGCGATCCCGGTGTCGACTGGGTTGCCGATGAAATTGCGCAGGTAGTGGCTGCGCATGCGCTCGGCGCCCACGGGATTGACCGGGTGCAGCAGGATCGGCAGTTCCAGCGTTTCGCAGCGCGCATATATCGGCCAGAACGACTTGTCGTCGAGGTTCTTGCCATTGACGTGAGTGGCCAGGTAGACGCCGCGGATGCCCGGAAGGTTGGCTGCGCGGTCCAGCTCCTGCAGCGCGAAATTCGGGTCCTGCATCGGCAGCGTTGCGAGGCCGTAAAAACGCTCCGGATATTTGAGGTGCGCAACGGCAAGACCATCGTTATAGACCTGCGACAGCTTGAGTCCGAATGCCGGCGGCGCCCAATACACCATCGGACTCGTGAGCGACAGCGCGTGCACGTCGACCCCGGCCGCGTCCATCGCCTTGAGCCGGATTTCGAGGTCCATGTACGATTCCTGGAATACCGATCCGATCCCCGGCACATTGAATGTCACCCGCCCAATGGCGTTCCTGCCGATCTTCGCGCCGTTGCTGGCGCCCTCCTTCGCCAGCAGCTCCACGAAATCCGGCGCGTGCCAGTGCGCGTGCAAATCGATCGCCTGCGAACTGTAGCCGCGCAGGCTGGGCTTCTTCGGCGTGACCGCACAGCCGGTGGCCAATGCGCCGCCGGTGGCCGCCATGCCGAGCAGGAATTTACGTCGTTGGATTTGCATATCGCCCCCTTTGCTTAAACAACAAAGAAAAATGGACAGGATTTACATGATTGACAAGATTAAACCCACCAGCTCATGAAAATCCTGTTAATCCTGTTAATCCTGTAAATCCTGTAAATCCTGTCTATTTAGGTTTTGATTGGCGGGCCTCATTCGATTTTGCGAGGTACGTTCTAGTTTAAGCGCATGACACCGGGCAGGCAAAACGGGCCCGCGCACCTGGAACAACGCGAGCCGCCCGTCGCATCACGGCCTTTGCGCGCCGCGGCGTGTTCGCGGTTTACGGTTTTCTGCGGCATCAGTTCCGGCCCGTCAGAAGGCGTTCGATTGCGGTTAGGGCGACATGTTCCCCCTTCACCGGCTCGCGCGCGAGCTCAACCGCAATCGTCCCGAGTTGCTTGTAGAGCGCCGCCATGCGCGGGTCCCACGCCGCCAGCGCCTCGATCTGGCGGGCGACCACTTTATCGTCGCCGCGCGCAATCGGGCCGGTAAGCGCCCCTGCGGTCCCCAGCCTGAACACGTTGTCGAGCGTCTCGCGCACCAGCGGCTCCATCATCCGCTGCGCATCCTCGCGTTTGAAGCCCGCCTGTTCGTAACAACGCACGCCGGCCTCCAGCAATGCCGTCAGGTAATTGCACGCGATCACGCTCCCCGCGTGATAAATCGTTTTGGCCCCGGGATCGATCGTTGTCACGCGCGCGCCGATGCGCTCGAACGCGGAAATGAGCGCGGCAAGCGCCGTGGCGTCGCCTTCCGCCGCGCAAAAGGTGCCATTGAAAGTCTGCGCCGCCAAGGCCGGGTCGGCGAAACTCTTGAGCGGATGCACGCTGGCCACAACGGCGCCGCGCGCAACGGCCGGCGCCAGATCGCGCGACGGCAGCGCGCCGCTGCATTGGAACACGATATCGCCGCGAGCCAGCTTGCCGCTTGCGCCAAGCGCCCCGCAACATGCGGCGATTTGATCGTCGGGCGGCGTCAGCATCCAGACCGCGGCTGCACGCATCGCATTCAACGATTCAGCTGCACGGCCGGCGCCGATGAACGCGACCGCGGCTGCGGTGCTCGCGGCATGGGCGTTTAGCACATCCTGCACTTCGAACACGCCGTGCTGCAACCACACTCGCGCGAGCGTGCGCCCGACCTGGCCGCAACCGATGATGTTGATTGTCGCCATGCGCATCGTTGCCGTCGGGTGCGGATGTTCAGCGGGATTGCGTGCCGCTCGCGCGCAACAGCCGGGCAGCGAGCAGCTCCCACTCTTTTTTCAGCGGGACTTTCGGCAGCACTGCGCCGGCGCGCTCGTACCAGTAATTCGCATTGTCGCGATCGCCTTCCTTGCGATGCAGATATGCGTGCACCCGGGCGCTCGTCTTGCCCTCCACCGACTGCACGATTTCGTGCGCGCGCTTCCAGTCGTCCTTGGCGTCATGCCACAACGCCTGCGCGAGCTGGTTGAGGCCCGCAGGTGGGGCGGTCGCTGCAAGCGATTGCCGGAATTCGCGCAAATCCATGGGCACCCTGAACGTCATCGTTACAGCGCCTAGTGTAAACGCTTTGACGGCATTGACGAAGATCGCCTACCCGTTACACTGGGCGTTCCCGGACGATCAGACAATTGGCGGATGAAACCATGACTCCAAGACTTGCAGGTACGGCGGTTCGCTGGCGGTCAGCGGCATTGGTTGCCTGTGCGCTGGCAATGACACAGCAGCCTGGCGCAGGTCACGCGCAATCCTATCCGAACAAAACGATACGCCTGATCCACGGCTTTGCCACCGGCAGCGCAATTGACGTGTTTTCCCGGCCGCTCGCGCAAAAACTCTCGGAAGCGCTCGGCCAGCAGGTGGTGGTCGACAGCCGGCCCGGAGCCACCGGGACCATCGCCAACGATCTCGTCGCCAAGAGCGCCCCCGACGGCTATACGCTGCTCGCCGCGCCGGGGTCGGCGATGGCGGCGACACCGCATCTATACAAGGTGCCCTACAATTCGCTGCGCGATTTCGCGCCTGTCATTCAGATCAGCGATTTCTCCTACGTGCTGGTTGCGCATCCGGCGGTGCCGGCGAAGACCGCGCGCGAACTGATCGCGCTGGCCAAAGCGAAGCCGGGCTATCTGAATTACGGGTCCACCGGCGTGGGCAGCGGTTTTCATCTGGCCGGCGAATTATTCTGCGCGATGGCGGGCGTGCAAATGGTGCACGTGCCTTACCGCGGAGGCGGAACGGCGGCAATCATCGATCTGGTGGCCGGGCGGGTCGACCTGATGTGGGACAGCCTGGCCGTAGTCAAGCCGCAAATGCAGGCGGGAAAATTGCACGCGATCGGGGTGACCGGCGCGCGCCGCGCGGCTGCCCTGCCGGACGTGCCGGCGATCGCCGAGAGCGGACTGCCGGGCTACGAGATGATCGGCTGGCACGGCATATTTGCGCCGGCGGCCACGCCCAGGGAAATTGTCGTTCGCCTCAACACCGTCATCGGCAAGATACTGGGCTCAACCGAAATCAGGGAACTCTGGAACACGCAGGGCATGGAAATCGTTCCCAGCACGCCCGAGCAGTTCGCGGCGCGGCTGCGCTTCGACTATGAGCGCTACGGCAAACTGATCACGAGTTCCGGCATCAAGATCCAGCAATGACGCGGCAGCGCTGGATTGCTACTTCGAGGGGGAGCTGAGACCGCGCCGGTAAATCAGGTAGTAAACCAGTGCAACCATCACGCTGCCGCCGACAATGTTGCCGAGCGTGACCGGTACGAGATTGCCCGCAAATCCGCCCCAGCCGAGAGACGCGAGGTCCAGGCCGGACGGCGCGGCGACGCTGCCTTTCAGGAAAATGGCGAGCGGGATGAAATACATGTTGGCCACGCTGTGCTCGAAACCCGCCGCGACGAACGCGGAGATCGGGAACACGATCATAAGTATCTTGTCGGTCACGCTGCGCCCGGCCAGCGCCATCCAAACCGCGAGGCACACCAGCAGATTGCACAACACGCCCTTGAAAAATGCTTCCCAGAATGGCAGCGCCGTTTTTGCTGCGGCAATTTTCAGGTACGCAATGCCAACGCCACCCTGATTCATTTCGGCGTGATGCGAGAAATACACCACCACCGCGAGCCCGATTGCGCCGAATGCGTTGGCAACGTAGACCAAAGCCCAATTGCGCAGCATCTCGTTCGTGGTGATCTTGCCATCGGCCCATGCCATGACCAGCAGATTGTTGCCGGTGAAGAGTTCCGCGCCGCCAATCACCACCAGTATCAGGCCCAGCGAAAACGCGACGCCGCCGAGCACCCGCGCAACGCCAAACGACAACTGCGTATCGCTCGCCACCAGCGTGTAATAAAGCGCGCCCAGCCCGATAAATCCTCCGGCGAGCACGCCCAGCATCAGCGTCGGCAACGCCGGCAGGTGGGCCTTGATCACGCCGACGTTTGCGACCTTGTCGGCAATTTCCTTCGGCGAGAATGCGTCGAAACCCAGTATTTCGGCCATGACCAAGCCTTTCAGCGGATTTTCGGTGACGGGCAGAAACCCCTGTAAGCCAATATCCATGCGGCTTCCAGGCCTATTCCCCCATAAATATTCCCACTCGGCTTCCTGCTGAGCCAGTTTGATTTATACCGCAGGCGGAATAGTCCGTATTGACTCAAGTCAAAGGCCGTCTGCCGCCCATCCGCGCCCCGTAACATCAATTCAGTCCCGGGCCGGGTCGTCCTGCAGACCTCGGGCCCGTTGCGAAGCATGCACAATGCAGCGCTGAATCTCCGTTGCGTTCTCTGCTACTCTTACGCTTTGCCGACATCACTTCGAACGGGGAAAACATGGCGCAAACACAAACCAGCAAGAATCTGGATTTCAAAATGGAGGCAACGGGCATATACCGCGAAGACGTCTACACCGACCGCAAAGTCGGCACCATCCGCGCGCTGACACCAGTCAAGAGCGACGGTTCGACGGATCCTGCCCGCAAGCCGGTCTATGTCGGCGAAGCGCAGATTCTCACGCCGATGGGCGCTATTCCCGTGACATTCGAGATCGACGCGGCGTCGCTCGCCGATGCGATTAGCAATTACGCCGCCGCCGCCAAGGAAGGCGTCGAGCGCACGGTCAAGGAAATCCAGGAAATGCGCCGCCAGTCGGCGTCTTCCATCGTCGTGCCTCAGGCCGGCGGCCTGCCCGGCGGCTTGCCGGGCGGCGGCAAGATCCAGTTACCATGAGCGGAAAAATGACTTGGGGCCCCTGGCGCGCGGCCGTCATCGCGGCGCTGCTTGCCGCGCCTGCGTTCGCGCAGTCGCCCGCACAATCCCCGAAAGACCACCAGCATCGATTCAGCGACGCGCACAAGTGGTCGCAGGTGTTCGATGATCCGGCGCGCGACGCGTGGCAGAAACCGCATGAAGTCGTGCAGGCGCTCAAGCTCGCGCCGGACGCCGCGGTTGCCGACATCGGTGCGGGCACCGGCTACTTCGCCGTGCGGTTCGCGCATATGCTGGCGAAGGGCCGCGTCTACGGCGTCGATCTCGAGCCCGACATGGTGAAATACCTTGCTGAGCGCGCCAAGAAAGAGAACCTCCCCAATCTGACGGCGGTTGCCGGCGCGCCCGACAGTCCGCGCCTGCCGGCGCCGGTCGATCTCGTGATCCTGGTCGACGTCTATCATCACGTCGACAAGCGCGAAGCCTATTTCCGCAAACTTCTCGGTTCGCTCAAGCCCGGCGGCCGCATTGCGATCATCGACTTCCGCCTGGACTCGCCCTCAGGCCCGCCCAAGAACATGCGCATCGCTCCCGATCGCGTCAAAGCCGAGCTCAAGCAAGCGGGCTACGCGCTCAGCGAAGAACTCGAGTTTCTGCCGCGCCAGTATTTCTTGATCTTCAAGCCGGGCGCATAAACCTGGAAAAAGCTGTTTCAACGCAAAGACGCAAAGATCGCAAAGAAAGTCGGGGTCTTGAAGCAAATATCGCGATGGCCAATCTGGTAGGCATCGTATTTCGATCTTTTCCTTTGCGTTCCTCTGCGAACTTTGCGTCTTTGCGTTTAATCGCCGTTTTTGGGATATAGGACCAGCTCTTTTAACGTGAGGAAAGTGGTCATGAAAATATTTCTGACTGGCGTGGGTTTGGCGGCATGGGCCGCGCTGACAGCCGCTGCCCATGCGCAGACCTATCCCAGCAAATCGATCCGCTTCGTCGTGCCGTTTCCGCCCGGCGGCATCGCGGACGTGATGGCGCGCGTATTCGGGCAGAAATTTACCGACGCATGGGGCCAGCCTGTACTTGTCGAAAACCGCGCGGGTGCAGGCGGCAACATCGGCGCGGATATCGTCGCCAAGTCGCCGCCCGATGGTTATACCCTCGTCATGGGCAGCATCGGAACGCACGCGGTGAACGTGAGCCTTTTTTCCAAGATGCCGTACGATCCCATCAAGGATTTCGCGCCGGTCGCGCTGGCGATCGAAGCCGACGGCCTGCTGGTGCTGCATCCGTCGATCCCCGTAAAAACCCTCAAAGACCTGATTGCGCTGTCACGCGCGCGGCCCGGCCAGCTCGTCTACGCGTCCGCCGGCAACGGCACCGCGGGCCACCTCGCCGGCGAGCTGTTCAAGTCGATGGCGAAAGTCGACATCGTGCACATTCCCTACAAGGGCAACGTGCCGGCGATCACCGATCTCGTCGGCGGGCAGACTTCCATGCTGTTCGCGACGCTGCCGACCGTGCTGCCGCTCGCGAAGGCGGGCAAGCTGCGCGCATTGGCGGTGACCGGTGTGCAGCGCAATCCGGCGACTCCCGAAGTGCCTACCATGGCCGAGTCCGGGCTGCCCGGGTTCGAAGTGACCAACTGGATCGGCGTGTTCGCTCCGGCGGGCACGCCCGCCGACATCATCGCCAAGCTGAACACGGAGATCATGCGCATCATGCGCCTGCCCGACGTGCAGTCGCGGCTCGCCAACGAAGGCGCCAAATTCAGGCCCACCACGCCGAACGAATTCGCCGCGTTCGTCAAAGCGGAAATCGCCAAGTGGGGCAAGGTGATCAGGGAATCCGGCGCAAGAGTCGATTGAGAATTGGCGCAACGATAGTCGATTCAGGCAATCGATTGCCGCGGCTGGAACGGAACAATTTCAAAAAGGGCTTTGAATGGACTACCGGTGCCCGGTCTGCAGGGCGAATCTGAAAAAACGAAGACTGACGCACGCCATCGTGGCGCAAATGGAGATTGACTGCTCCTACTGCAAGAGCACGATCCGTTTTAACGTTCACCGGGCGGAAACCATCATCGTTCTGCTCAGTTTCGTTGCGATCGTCGTGCTTGGATCAGGCGCATATTGGCTCCAGGATCAGAGCCTGGCGCTGCTGGCATTCGGCGCTGCAATGGCGGGCTCGTTGGCTTTGCCGTTGATCGAGCAGACCTACCTTCGAAACTGGCCGCGCTTTACATCGGATGTGCAAAGCCCGCCCCCGTAATGGCTGCACCCGGGCCGCGCGCGATGCGCTGGCTCAAAAAGAACCAGGCATACGCGGCGGCGGCCGGCGCGCTACACCTGAGGATTCAGCCGCTCCAGTTTTGAGTGCAGCTTGTTCAATGCGTTGATGTAGGCCTTGGCGGAGGCCACCACGATATCGGTGTCCGCGCCCAGGCCGTTGACGATGCGGCCGCTTTTCGCCAGCCGCACCGTGACTTCGCCCTGCGCGTCGGTGCCGCTGGTGATGTTGTTGACCGAATACAGCAGCAGCTCCGCGCCGCTCTTGACGATGCTCTCGATCGCCTTGAAAGTGGCGTCCACCGGTCCGCTGCCCTTGGCGTGCGCCGGCTTTTCCTTCCCCGCCTCGGACACCACGATCTTCGCGAATGGCTCCTCGCCGGTCTCCGAGTGCGCGGTCAGCGAGACCAGGTGGTAATGCTCGTTTTCAAGGTGTTCGCTCGCCTCCTCGCTGATCAGCGCCTGCAGGTCCTCGTCGAAGATGTCGTGCTTCTTGTCGGCGAGGTCCTTGAATCGCTTGAACGCGGCGTTCAGCGCTTCTTCCGACGGCAGCTCGATGCCGATCTCGGTCAGCCTCGCCCTGAAGGCATTGCGGCCGCTGTGCTTGCCGAGCACGAGTTTGTTGGCCTTCCAGCCCACGTCCTCCGCGCGCATGATCTCGTAGGTATCGCGGCTTTTCAGCACGCCGTCCTGGTGTATGCCGGCCTCGTGCGCGAACGCGTTGGCGCCGACGATTGCCTTGTTCGGCTGCACGGCGAAACCGGTGATGCCCGCCACCAAGCGCGACGCAGGCACGATCTGGGTGGCGTCGATGTTGGTTTCGCACGGAAACGCGTCCTGGCGCGTGCGCACCGCCATCACGATTTCCTCGAGCGATGCGTTGCCGGCGCGCTCGCCGAGCCCGTTGATCGTGCACTCGACCTGGCGCGCGCCGTTCATTACCGCTGCGAGCGAGTTGGCGACCGCGAGGCCCAGGTCATTGTGGCAATGCACCGACCACACGGCCTTGTCCGAATTCGGAATGCGCTCGCGCAATTTCCGGATCATGCCGCCGAAATGCTCGGGCAGCGTGTAGCCAACGGTGTCAGGCACGTTGATGGTGGTGGCGCCGGCCTTGATCACCTGCTCGAGAATGCGGCACAGAAAATCGAGGTCGGAGCGGCCGGCATCCTCGGGCGAAAACTCGACGTTGTTCGTGTATTCGCGCGCCCATTTGACCGCCCTCACGGCCTGCTCGATCACCTGCGACGGCTCCATACGCAGCTTCTTCTCCATGTGGATCGGGCTGGTTGCTATGAAAGTATGCACGCGCGGCGATTTCGCCCCCTTCACCGCCTCGCCGCAGCGGCGCACGTCCTTCTCGTTGGCACGTGCAAGCCCGCATATCGTGCTGTCCTTTATTATTGAAGCGACCGCCTTGACTGCCTCGAAGTCGCCGTCGCTCGCGGCCGGAAACCCGGCCTCGATGACGTCAACACGCATGCGCTCGAGCTGGCGTGCAATGCGCAGCTTTTCGTCCTTGGTCATCGATGCGCCGGGACTCTGCTCGCCGTCGCGCATGGTGGTATCGAATATGATCAATTTTTCTTTTTTCATGGCTGTCTCCATTCTGCCCTTATCGTGGCGTGCCGTTCACTACCGGCGCGCGCGATTGAAAACCGATTCCGGGTCCGCTTCGACCCGGCCGCAACCAACAAACTGAATGAAATAGGTGGAGTATTTAGCGCGCAACGCGCAGCAGCAGGCCGGCCAGCAGGGCGCTGGCGAGAAGGCAGAACACTTTGGCCTGAAGCAAGGTACTCATGGTGCGGAAATATAAAGGGTTTTATCGAAGGTGGCAAGTAGAGGTCACGGCACCGGCGGCGAAGGCGGCCCGCCCCGCCCCTTGCGCCTGACGATTGCCAGCAGGGCGAGCACATAGCCGGACAGCGCGTAGCACAAAAACAGCATGAACAGCATCTCCGGCAGCGTGCTCGACACCGTCATCAACGCGACGACGCCCAGCGCGATCATCACCACCACGTTGAACGAAACGCTTTTGCGCAGATTGATGTCTTTACCGCTGTAAAATTTGAGGTCGCTGACCATGGTGAGACCGGCGAACATCGTGAGCACCCACGCCAGCCACTTTACGTCGGCGCCGCGGATCTGATACTCGTTCAGCGCCCATACCATGCCGGCGACCAGGCACGCCGCCGCGGGGCTCGGCAATCCCTGAAAGTAGCGTTTGTCGGCGACTTCGAGCTGGGTATTGAAACGCGCGAGCCGCAACGCCGCGCACGCGCAGTAGATGAACGCCGCAATCCAGCCCAGCTTGGTGGTCAGCCACTGCCCGAGCGGTGGGATGCTGCTCGTGGTCGAAAAATCCCTGAGCGCCCATTCGTAAATCACCAGCGCGGGCGCCACGCCGAACGACACCATGTCGGACAGGCTGTCGTATTCGGCGCCAAACGCGCTTTGGGTATGCGTGAAGCGGGCGACGCGCCCGTCGAGACCGTCGAACACCAGCGCCACGAAGATCGCGAGGGCCGATTGCTCGAAGCGCCCGTTCATCGCCTGCACAATGGAGAAAAAGCCCGCGAACAGGGCGATTGTCGTGAACAGGTTCGGCAGCCAGTAAATGCCGCTGCGGCGGATTTTGCCGCCCTTGCCCAGCCATTTGTCGCGTGGTTCGTACATGGCTCAGCTCAGCTCCGCGAGTATTGTGGCGGTAGCATAAACCTTATCGCCGACGCTCGCCTTCGGCACCGCGGTCAGCGGCAGATACAGGTCGACGCGCGAGCCGAAGCGGATAAAACCGTAGCGCTGGCCTCGCGTCAGGCGGTCCCCGGCCTTGACGTAACACAGGATACGGCGGGCGATCAGGCCCGCAACCTGCACACAGGTGACGTCGGCGCCATTGGGCATTTTGATCCATAGCGCGTTGCGCTCGTTTTCGAGCGAAGCCTTGGACAACGCGGCATTCATGAATTTGCCAGGGTGATACCACGCCTCGCGCACCTCGCCATCGACCGGACTGCGGTTGGAGTGCACGTTGAACACGTTCATGAATACGCTGAATTTGAGCGCTTCGCGCTTGAGATACGGGTCCTCGGCGCGCTCGACGACGACGACGCGGCCGTCGGCCGGCGCCAGCACCGCCCTGGGATCGGCAGGAATTTCACGCGGCGGATCGCGGAAGAACTGCAGCACGAACAACGCGATCAGCCAGAACACCGCCGACCAGCCCCAGCCCGCCAGCACTGTCACCGCGACTGCCGCCGCGACGGTACCCGCGACAAAGGGCCGGCCTTCGCGCGCGATGATGGGATGGGGGTAGTTGTTCATAGGATTGAGGATTCAGGATTCAGGATTGAGCGGCAATGCTCCAATGCGCGCTGCATGCCGCCTAAGGCCCCCGTCGATCCTCAACCCTCGCTCCTTAATCCTGAATCCTGATCCCTGAATCCTAGTTCTTCGACTGATCGACCAGCTTGTTGCGCTTGATCCACGGCATCATGTCGCGCAGCTTGGCGCCGACGACCTCGATCGAATGCTGGCGGCCGATGCGGCGCATTGCATTCAATTTGGTCGCGCCGGTCTGGTTCTCGAGCAAAAACTCCTGCGCGTAAGCGCCGGTCTGGATTTCCTTGAGGATCTTGCGCATCTCGTTCTTGGTTTCTTCGGTGATGATGCGCGGGCCGCGGGTGAAGTCGCCGTATTCGGCATTGTTCGAGATCGAATAACGCATGTTGGCGATGCCGCCCTCGTACATCAGATCGACGATCAGCTTGAGCTCGTGCAGGCACTCGAAATAGGCCATCTCCGGCGCATAGCCGGCCTCGACCAGCACTTCGTAGCCGGTCTGGACCAGCGCGGTGCAGCCGCCGCACAGCACCGCCTGCTCGCCGAACAGATCGGTCTCGGTTTCCTCCTGAAAGTTGGTTTCGATCACGCCGGCTTTGCCGCCACCTATCGCCGCGGCGTAGGACAGCGCCATGTCGCGCGCTTTCTGCGACGGATTCTGGTGGACCGCGATCAGCATCGGCACGCCGCCGCCCTGCGCATAAGTCGAGCGCACGGTGTGGCCAGGCGCCTTGGGCGCGATCATGACCACGTCGAGATCAGCGCGCGGCGCCACCTGGCCGTAATGGATATTGAAGCCGTGCGCAAAGGCGAGTGTCGCGCCTTTTTTGATATTGGGCGCGACGTCCTCACGATAGACCTTGGCGATATGCTCGTCGGGCATCAGCATCACCACGAAATCGGCGCCCTTGATCGCGTCCGCCACTTCCTTGACCGCGAGACCGGCTTTTTTGGCCTTGCCCCATGAGGCCCCGTCCTTGCGCAACCCGACGGTGACTTTGACGCCTGAATCGTGAAGGTTCAGCGAATGCGCGTGGCCTTGCGAGCCGTAGCCGACTATCGTGACCTTCTTGCCCTTGATCAGCGACAGGTCGGCGTCTTTATCGTAATAGACTTTCATGTTTCCTCTCTCTTGGTTGAGGCTATCAGCAGTCAGCCCGAGAAACCTGTTTGATCTGGCTGAAAGCTGACCGCTAGACTTTCAATACCCGCTCGCCGCGACCGATGCCGGAGGCGCCGGTGCGCACCGTTTCCAGAATGGCGCCGCGGTCGATTGCACTCAGGAACGCGTCGAGCTTGGAACCGGTGCCGGTTAACTCAATGGTGTAATCCTTGTCCGTGACGTCGATGATGCGGCCCCGAAAAATGTCCGCCATGCGTTTCATTTCCTCGCGGTCCCTGCCGACTGCGCGCACCTTGACCAGCATCAGCTCACGCTCGATGTGGTCGCCATCGGACAAATCGACCACCTTCACGACCTCGATCAGCTTGTTAAGCTGCTTGTTGATCTGCTCGATCACTTCGTCCGAACCGGAGGTGACGATGGTCATGCGCGAAAGCGACGCGTCTTCGGTCGGCGCCACCGTCAGCGACTCGATATTGTATCCGCGCGCCGAGAACAGGCCGGCGACGCGCGACAGCGCACCGGCTTCGTTTTCCAGCAAAACAGAAATTATGTGCCGCATGCCGTATCTCTATACCAGTATCATTTCCGACAGCCCCTTGCCGCCCGGTATCATCGGGAACACGTTCTCGGTCTGATCGGTGATGAAATCCAGGAAAACGAGGTCCTTCTTGCGCGCGAACGCTTCCTTTAGCGCGCCCTCGACATCGCCCGGCTTCTCGATGCGCATGCCGACGTGGCCATAGGATTCGGCCAGCCTGACGAAATCCGGCAGCGCATCCATATACGATTCGGCATAGCGGTTGCCGTGGAAGAACTCCTGCCACTGCCGCACCATTCCCATGTAGCGATTATTGAGATTCACGATCTTGATCGGCAGGTGATATTGCTTGCAGGTCGACAACTCCTGGATGCACATCTGGATGCTGGCTTCGCCGGTCACGCACGCGACGGTCGACTTCGGATGAGCGAGCTGCACCCCCATCGCCGCCGGCAGGCCGAAGCCCATGGTGCCGAGCCCCCCCGAATTGATCCAGCGCCGCGGCTTGGTGAATTTGTAGAACTGCGCGGCCCACATCTGATGCTGGCCGACGTCGGAAGTCACGAACGCGTCGCCTTTGGTCACTTCATAAAGCTTCTCGATCACCGACTGCGGCTTGATGATCTTGGCCTTGCGATCGTATTTCAGGCAGTCGCGCTCACGCCACGATTTGATCTGCGACCACCACGCCTTGAGCGCCGCCGGGTCGGGCTTGTCGTGCGACGCCTGCAGTTGCTTGGTCAGATCCTGCAGCGCTTCGCGCACGTTGCCGACGATCGGAACGTCGACCTTTACGCGCTTGGAGATTGACGACGGATCGATGTCGATATGGATGATGGTGCGCGGCTCCTCGAAAAAATGCTTGGGATTGCCGATCACGCGGTCGTCAAATCGCGCGCCGATCGCGAGCAGCACGTCGCAGTGCTGCATCGCCATGTTGGCCTCATACGTGCCGTGCATGCCGAGCATGCCGAGAAACTGGCGGTCGGTGGCGGGATAAGCCCCGAGCCCCATCAGCGTATTGGTGCAGGGAAAGCCGAGCGCGCGCACCAGCTGCGTGAGTTCCGCCGCGGCGTTGCCCAGCACCACGCCGCCGCCGGTATAAATCATCGGCCGCTTGGCACGGGTCAATATCTGAAGCGCTTTCTTGATCTGGCCGGCGTGCCCCTTCACCACCGGATTGTAGGAACGCATGCTGACCGTCTTCGGATAGTCGAACTCCGCTTTATGGCTGGTCACGTCCTTCGGAATGTCGACCACCACCGGCCCGGGCCGGCCCGTCGAGGCAATGTAAAACGCTTTCTTCATGGTGATGGCGATGTCCTTCACGTCCTTCACCAGAAAATTGTGCTTCACGCACGGGCGTGTAATGCCGACGGTGTCGCATTCCTGAAACGCATCCTGGCCGATTGCATGCGTCGGCACCTGGCCGGTGATGATCACCAGCGGGATCGAATCCATGTAGGCAGTGGCAATGCCCGTCACGGCGTTGGTAACGCCGGGTCCGGAAGTCACCAACGCGACGCCGATCTTCTCGGTCGAGCGCGAATAGCCGTCGGCGGCATGGACGGCGCCCTGCTCGTGACGAACCAGGATATGCTTGACCTTGTCCTGCTTGAACAATTCGTCGTAGAGAAACAACACTGCGCCGCCGGGGTAGCCGAAAACATATTCGACCCCCTCTTGCTGCAAGCACCGCACCACGATCTCAGCGCCGCTTAATTCCATAGTTCGACCCGCCTGATTGCCCGCAAATAGACAGAACTAATAAAGATACCGTTTGCGTGCATTTTGGTCAAGGTAAATGTCTGATTAAACAGGATGATAACCGCGGCCTGCGGCACTGCCGCACGATTCGACTTGCGGCGCTGACATGTTTTGCTAAGATGCCCCGGACAAATCCTGCGCGCGCGAACAGGTCAACGCGGGCAATGGCCCGGCGTTAAGGTAAGAACACGATTGGGGGCTCGCGCGCCGTGATTTCGATAACAAATAGCCTGCAGAAGTCGGGCCCAACAACGAGGCGGATTCCACTGGTCACGCGCAAGGAGCTTTCAGATTTTCTGGCTGGAGTCGAGCGCCGCGCCTACAAACAGGCGCTGTTCGCCGTGCGCGACGATCAGTTCGCGCTCGACATCGTGCAGGACTCCATGATGAAGCTGTCCGAAAAGTACTCGTCGCGCCCGGCCGCGGAACTGCCGATGCTGTTCCAGCGCATATTGCAAAACACGATACGCGATCATTTCCGGCGCCAGAAAGTTCGCTTGACGTGGACTACGCAAGTGTCTTCGCTTGCGGGCAGCGATAATGGCGATGAGCACGACCCGCTGGAAACTTTGTTGGCAAATTCCGACTCCAAGAACAACCCAGCACCTTCTGATCAACTGCAACAATCTCAAACCCTTGAAATAATTGAAAAAGCACTTCAACTCCTGCCGCATCGTCAACGCCAGGCGTTCCTGCTGCGTTATTGGGAGGAAATGGACGTCGCAGAAACGGCAGCCGCTATGGGGTGCTCGCAGGGTAGCGTGAAAACGCACTGCTCGCGGGCAACCCACGCCCTTGCTGCACTGCTGAAAGATAAAGGAATTTCGCTATGAACGAACAGGAATTGGCACGCCAGATCGTCCAACGCCTGAACGGCGGACTGGACAACATCAAACAAGGCACGCTGTATCAGCTGCAATCGGCGCGCCAAAAGGCGCTCGACCGTCACCGTGGGGTGCGGCAGCCGGTATTCGGCTTGGCGGCGGCCGGCAATGTCGCGGCACAATTTAGCCACAGCCGTTACTTCAACGCGCGCTACATCGTAGCGGCTGGACTGCTGGTGCTGAGCCTGATCGGCCTCAGCTACTGGCAGTTTGTAATGTCCAACGACAATGCCGAAATCGACGTCAGCCTGCTTACCAGCGAACTGCCCATCAACGCATATCTCGACAGCGGTTTCGATGCATGGCTAAAACGCTCGTCGCAATAATTCTTTGCCTGAGTTTCGCCGCCCCGGTCTTTGCTGCAGAACCTGTCCAGCCGAAAGCCGCGGCCCAGAGCAAACCGGCCAAACCCGATTGGTCGGGGCTCACTCCTGCGCAGCAGAAAGTGCTCGCGCCGCTCAAGGATGACTGGCGCGAACTTGACACCACAAGCCGCAAGAAGTGGGTCAAGGTCGCGGACAGCTATCCCAAAATGAAGCCGGAACAGCAGAAACGGTTGCAAACGCGCATGAAAGAATGGGCCAAGCTCACCCCGGACCAACGCCGCATCGCGCGCGCGAAATACCAGACCATCAAGAAACTGCCCCCCGCCAAGCGCGAGCAGGTCCAGACGCAGTGGCAACAATACCAGCTGTCGCTCGCTAAGCCCGAAGCCAGCGGCCCGGAAGCGACCGGCAACCCGGAGGCAGCCGCCAACCCGGAAGCGGCCGCCGGCGCCGAGAAGAACTAATCTAAACCTCACGTTTGGATGATCAACCGGCGTCTGCCGCCCCGATCGTGAACGCAGGACTCGGGCGGCGGCTCGGCAGCCTTTGTTACGAAGTTCTGCTGCTGGCTGCGATCCTCTTCATCGGCGGCTGGGCATTCCTGTTCCTTGGCCGCAATCTTGAGCCGGCGTTGGCGCAACCGCTATTTCAACTGTTCCTGCTCGCCATCACCGCTGCTTATTTTATTTATTGCTGGACGCACGGCGGACAAACGCTGCCGATGAAAACCTGGCGCGTCAGGCTGACGACACGCCGCGGCGGCCCGATCTCGCTGAAGACGGGAATCTGCCGCTATTCGCTCGCATTCATCGGAATTGGGCTGTTCGGGCTGGGGCTGATCTGGGCGCTATTCGACCGCGACCGCCAATTCCTGCATGACCGGCTTGCCGGCACGAAAATCGTGAAGAGTGAACTCGCGCCTAACGGCGCTCCCCCCACCACATCATAATAATCGCCAGGCTCAGAAATAACAGCGTCGGCAGAATAGCGCTCCAGAACGGCGGCCAGTCGCGCAGCAACCCGAGATAGGTAAATAACCGCCCGAGCGTCACGAAGCCGATGCCGAGCATGATTCCCGAAAATACCTTGGCGCCGACGCCGCCCACGCGCTGCTGAATATACGCAAACGGCAGCGCCAGCACCATCATCACCAGCACCGCGAACGGATAGATCAGCTTGTTCCAGAAAGCGATTTCGTGGCGCGAGGTCTGCTGGTTGTTTTCGCGCAGGTGCTGCACGTACGAATACAGGTCCCATGCCGACATCTGCTCCGGCACGACCAACAGCACGCTAAGCAGTTTTGGATCGAGCACCGATCGCCAGTCGATCTGCGCAACCTGGCTTACGCGCATGGTCTTGTTGTCCTCGAAATTGGTCTGCACCACCTCATGCAGCCGCCATAAATTGTTGCCCAGATATTCACCGCGCTGCGCCTGGCTGATTTTGCGCAGCCGGTATCCGGCATCGAATTCATACATCTTGACTCCCAGCAGCACGGAATCGGGCAGCACCTGCGCCACGTTGACGAAATTGTGCTCGTCCTTGACCCACAGGCCGGAGCGAAATTCCTGCGCGATCACGCCGGAGATGGCCTTGGCCCGCAGTTGTTGGGCGAAGCGCTCCGCGGGCGGCGCGACAAATTCGCCAATGGCAAAAGTCAGGATTGAATACAACAGGCCAACCTCGACCAAAGTGAACGCCATGCGGGACACCGAAACGCCCGACACGCGCATTACCGTATATTCGGAGCCGGCCACCAGTTGCGCGAGGGCGAAGAGCGTGCCGATCAAAGCGGCAATCGGGAACAACTCGTAGATGTGGCCCGGCACGCTCAGCAGGACGAAGGTAAAAATGCGGATCAGCTGGTAGCTGCCTTTGCCCAACTCCCCCAGCTCGTGGATCAGGTCAAGGAACGAAAACAACATCAGCAGCGCCGCGAACACCAGCAGCGTCGAGGCGGTTATCTCGGCCGACAGGTAACGGCGGATTACCTTCATTTGATATAGCGAAAAATCGAGAACAGCGTCAGGCGCCGGAAGAACAGCAGCACCAGTATCACCAACATTGTCAGGTGCACGCCCCACAACCCGAATGCAAGACCAACGCGCTCCTGCGCAACCCACGCCTGCGCAATGCTGAGCACATTGTTGTAGATCATGTAGACGAGAACCGCCACTACCAGATTCAGCGAGCGCCCGGCGCGGGGATTGACGAAGGACAGCGGGATCGCCAGCAATGCCAGCAACAGCGCCGAAAGCGGCAGCCCTATGCGCCAAGCGAGCTCCCCGCGATTAAGCGGGTTGGGGTTGCGCAAAAGCTCAAGCGTCGGCAGCGACTTCGCCGACGGCAGCGCCGCCTTGATGTCACGTGCCTCGATGCGCATCGAGTAACGCTCGAACTCGCTGAGTTTGTAATCGCTCGTGCCGGGCGTGCCCTCGTAACGCCTGCCGTTAAGCAGCACAAGAAAGCGGTCGCCGTTGTCGGCCGTTTGCAGAAAGCCGCGCCTGGCCACCATGACCCCGGTGTTGTGATGCTGCGTGGAGCTCACGAACACATTGGCCACCATGTTTTCGCCTTCATTCACGTTTTCGACGAAAAACACGCGCTCGCTCTGTTTGGATTCACGGAACACACCCGGCGTCACCTGCGATACGTCATCGCGACTGTCCATGTAACTTCTGAATTCTTCGCTCTTGGTAATCGCCCACGGCGACAACAACAGGCTCAGCAGCGCGATCAGCGCCACGACTGGCACCGCGAATGACAACACCGGCCTGATCCAGGCGGTCAGACTCAAGCCGGAGCTGAACCAGATGTTCATTTCCGAATCGCGGTAACTGCGCGTCAACGCCATCAGCACCGCGATAAACAGCGTCAGCGACAGCAGTACCGGCAGATAATTGAATGAGGTCAGCGCCAGCAGTGCAAACACGCCGGTGAAAGTGATCGAACCGCCTGCCGCAAGACCGAGAAAACGCACCAGTTGCGTCGCAACTGTAATGCCCAGTAAAACAATGAATGTCGCCACCGCCGTACCGGCGAATTCACGCACCATTGAACGATGAAAAATTTTCACTGGCGTGCGCTTTGATTTTTGGCGAGATTACGAAGATAATCAGAGGTTTCTGACGTCATCCGATCTCGGGGGTCTGCGGTGGAATTTAACATAAAAAGCGATGTTCCGGAGCGTGCCCGGGCGGGTTGCATTGTGGTCGGCGTGTTTGAGCCGCGCCAATTGAGCGCAGCGGGCCTGGCGCTTGACCGGGCCTCGCGCGGGCATCTATCCGCGATCCTCAGGCGCGGCGACATGCAGGGCAAATCCGGCACCACACTGATGCTGCATCACGTGCCTCGCGTTGCCGCCGAGCGCGTGCTGCTGGTCGGTCTTGGCCGCGCGCACGATTTCGGCGCTGGTCGGTTCCGCGACGCGGTAAGAAATGCGGTGCGCGCGCTCGGTCAAACCGGCATCGCCGACGCGGTGCTGTGCCTGTCCGCGGAGGTCAAGGAACATGATGCCGGGTGGCGAATCCGCCAGGCCGCGATCGCGGCCAGTGAGGCAACCTATCGTTTCGACCGCATGAAAAGTAAGCGCGAATCCGTGCGCCGCCTGCGCAAATTGACCTTGCTTGTTGCGGACCGCGCCGGTCTTCCTGCCGCTGCTTCGGCGCTCAAGCAGGGCGCGGCCATCGCCAGCGGCATGGACCTCGCCAAGGACCTCGGCAATCTCCCGGCCAACGTCTGCACGCCGGCTTATCTTGCCGAGGCCGCCCGCGCGCTCGCCAAACAGCACAAGCTGGAAGTGCAGGTGCTGGAGCGCAAGGACATGGAAAAGCTGGGCATGGGCGCATTGCTGTCGGTCGCGCGCGGCAGCGTGGAGCCGCCGAAACTCATCGTGCTTCAGTATCACGGCGCCGGCCGCGGGCGCAAACCCGTGGCGCTGGTCGGTAAAGGCGTCACTTTCGATACCGGCGGCATTTCGCTCAAGCCCGCACCCGAGATGGACGAGATGAAATTCGACATGTGCGGGGCCGCCAGCGTGCTCGGCACGATGAAAGCCGTCGCGGAACTGAAACTGCCACTGAACGTCGTTGGCATCATCCCGACCACCGAGAATATGCCGAGCGGCACCGCGACCAAGCCCGGCGACATCGTCACCACCATGTCCGGGCAAACTGTCGAGATCCTCAACACCGACGCTGAAGGACGCCTGATCCTGTGTGATGCGCTCACCTACGCCGGGCGCTTCGAGCCGCAGGCGGTGGTCGACATCGCAACGCTCACCGGCGCCTGCGTAATCGCGCTGGGCCACGTTGTAAGCGGGCTCTTCGCCAATGACGACGCGCTCGCGGGCGAACTGCTGGAAGCGGGACAAAATACGCACGATCGCGCCTGGCGTCTGCCTTTATGGGACGACTATCAGGAACAGCTCAAGAGCAATTTCGCGGATTTCGCCAATATCGGCGGCCGCCCCGCCGGCAGCATTACCGCAGCGTGCTTCCTGGCCCGCTTCACCAAGAAATTCAAATGGGCGCACCTCGACATCGCCGGCACCGCCTGGAAATCCGGTAAAGAAAAAGGTTCGACCGGCCGGCCGGTGCCGCTGCTCACGCAGTTTTTGATTGACAGAGCAGCCAAAATCTTGAACCGCAAAGGACACGAAGGACGCCAAGGTAATTCGAAATGAAGTTCAAGGACGGCCAGGATCTATTGCAAATCGCGCACTATTCAGCCTGCTTCTTGAAAGCATCTCTTTGTTTTTCCTTTGCGTCCTTCGCGTCCTTCGCGGTGAAGCTTTAGGGGGTTGCTTTTGACTCAGATTGACTTTTACTTCCACGTCGAAAACAAGCTGCAGACCGCGTGCGCATTGAGCGCCAAGGCAGTTTCGCGGGGACTGCGGGTGCTTGCATACTGCCCCGATCCGGGGGCCAGCCAGAAATTCAGCCGCCTGCTGTGGACCACGCCGGCGGTCGGCTTCATCCCGCATTGCGCGCCCGACGACAGGCTGGCTGCGGTCACGCCCGTGATCATCGATCACGATGGTTCCAACCTGTTGCACGATCAGGTGCTGCTTAATCTGCGCGACGAATGGCCGCCGTTTTTCAGCCGGTTCCAGCGCCTGGTCGAGATCGTCGGCCTTGATGAGGAAGACCGGCGGCTCGCCCGCGAGCGCTACAAGTTCTACCGCGATCGCGGCTATGGCATCCAGAGCCACGATTTGAGCAAAAGCGCGCAGTAAAGCGCAACGCAATCGATGTCCACCGAAGGCAACGACAACGAAGCAGACGATGATGACCTTCTCGGCCGCGCCAACGCGCTGCTTGGGAGGCACCGGGCCCCGCCCCCGAACTGGGCAACCGAACCGCACACGATTCCAACGCTGACCGAGGCCGTCTACGGCGACGGCGATGCCTCTGCGATTCCAACGCTGACCGACATCGTTCCCGCAGAAATCGCACAATCGGCAATGCCGGCGCGCGCCGGGGCGGATGTGCAAGCAGACACCACCGATGAACCGCCGGCCCCGGCTCAGCGCGGGGAAATAATCTCACGGGTCCAGTCGCAAAACCTCGAGCACAGCGTTTATCAAAAGCTCAGGCAGGGCCTCGACTCGCAAATCGCAGACGTGCTGCAGCGCCGTTTCATGCCCGACGTCGCCGGCGCGCTCGATCAGGCACTGCACAAGATCAGCGATGACCTCAAGGCCAATATCAACAACATGGTACGTGCCTCGATCGAGGACACGCTGCAATCCCAGCTCAAGAACCTGCGGCTTGCCGGCGATCCCCGCCCCGGTAATGCGGCAGACGGAGCAGACACCTCCGGTATAATGCCCGGTTTTTCCGAAAGCGCCGCGCCGTCCGCGGCAAAAATGGACCTCGCCAAGAGCTTCGAACCCCGTGCGATTGAAAGCCGCTGGTATCCCGAATGGGAGCAGCGCGGCTATTTCGCGCAGTCTGGTGACGCGACCAAACCCGCTTACTGCATCCAGCTGCCGCCGCCCAACGTCACGGGCACCCTGCATATGGGGCACGCGTTTCAGCAAACGCTGATGGATGCGCTGATCCGCTACCACCGCATGCGCGGCTACAACACGAACTGGGTAATCGGCACCGACCATGCCGGCATCGCGACTCAGATCGTGGTTGAGCGGCAACTCGAGGCCGAAGGCAAAACCCGCCACCAGATGGGGGAAACGCCAGCGTCCGCCCGGGAAAATTTCATTCGCCGCGTGTGGGAATGGAAGCAGCAATCCGGCGCGAGTATCACGCGCCAGATGCGGCGGCTAGGCGCCTCCGGCAACTGGAGTTACGCCGACACCGAGGACCAGCACAGCGGCTACTTCACGATGGATGAAAAAATGTCGCGCGCGGTCGTCGAGGTCTTTGTGCGGCTCCACGAGGAAGGCCTGATCTACCGCGGCAAGCGGCTCGTCAACTGGGACCCGGTGCTCGGTACCGCGGTGTCCGACCTCGAGGTCGACAGCGAGGAGGAAGATGGCAAGCTGTGGGAAATCCGCTACCCGCTGGCGGATGGCAGTGGGTCGGTAGTGGTCGCCACCACCCGGCCCGAGACCATGCTGGGCGACGTTGCGGTTGCGGTAAATCCGCAGGACGAACGATATACCGCGTTGGTCGGCAAGCGGGTGCAGCTGCCCCTGACCGGCCGCACCATTCCGGTGATTGCAGATGATTACGTCGATCGCGAATTCGGCACCGGTTGCGTCAAGATCACCCCGGCACATGATTTCAATGATTACAAAGTATGGCAACGACACGCGGATACCGGTCAATTCCGCGGCCTTCCTAGTGGCGGTCTGATTTCGATATTTACATTGTCTGCTCACATCAAGAGCAGTGAGTTCGATGATTTCGATCCAACCTTTCAAGCCGCATCAAGGGACGGCGTTAGGCCGCTATCGCGCGACGGCGTGGTGGGCGAAGCGACGGTGGACATACTGCCCAAGAAATACCAAGGATTGGATCGTTTCGAAGCGCGTGAAAGCGTAATTGCCGACCTGCGCGCAGATGGGTTTCTAGTATCTGAAAAACCTTACAAACTTAAGGTACCCCGCTCAGGACGTACCGGCGTGATCGTGGAGCCGATGCTGACCGACCAGTGGTTCGTAAAAACGGACGCGCTCGCCAAACGCGGTCTAGCCGCGGTCGCCGACGGCGAAGTGAAGTTCTTCCCCGAGCACTGGACCACGACCTACAACCAGTGGCTTAAAAACATCCAGGACTGGTGCATTTCGCGCCAGCTCTGGTGGGGCCACCAGATCCCGGCCTGGTATGACGACACCGGGAGTATCTATGTCGCGCGCAGCGAAAGTGAAGCACGCGCACAGGCCGCGGCAAATGGCTACAACGGCGCGCTAAGACGCGACGACGACGTGCTCGACACCTGGTTTTCCTCCGCGCTGGTGCCGTTCACGTCGCTCGGCTGGCCGGATGAGACCCGCGACCTCGAGATGTACCTGCCGTCCTCGGTGCTGGTGACCGGCTTCGACATCATTTTCTTCTGGGTCGCGCGCATGATCATGATGACCCTGCACTTCACCGGCAAGGTGCCGTTCCATCATGTCTACATCAACGCCCTGGTGCGCGATGCCGAGGGCCAGAAAATGTCGAAGTCGAAGGGCAACACGCTCGACCCGCTCGACCTGATTGACGGCATCACGCTCGATGCACTTCTCGAGAAATCGACGGTGGGCCTGCTGCGCGCCGAGCATAAGGACAAGATTGAAAAATACGTGCGCAAGAACTATCCGAATGGCATCCCCGCATTCGGCGCTGACGCACTGCGCTTTACCTTCGCGTCGCTGGCAAGCTTCGCGCGCACGCTTAATTTCGACCTGAGCCGTTGCGACGGCTACCGCAATTTCTGCAACAAGCTGTGGAACGCGACGCGCTTCGTGCTGATGAACTGCGACAGCAAGGACGTCGGCCTCGACGAAACGCTGCCGCTCGAGTATTCCGATGTCGATCTATGGGTCATCAGTCGCCTGCAGCGCGCCGAGGCCGAAGTGGAAACAGGTTTCGCGGAATATCGCTTTGACAATGCAGCCCGCGCGATCTACGAATTGGTGTGGGACGAGTACTGCGATTGGTACGTCGAACTCGCCAAAGCCCAGCTGGCAAATGGCAGTGACGCGCAGCAACGGGCGACACGGCGCACGCTTGTGCGCGTGCTCGAAGCGACCCTGCGCCTTGCGCATCCGGTCATTCCGTTCATCACCGAGGAGCTGTGGCAGAAAATTGCGCCGCTCGCCGGCAAATCCGGCGCCAGCATCATGCTGCAACCGTATCCGCAGGCCGATGCGAACCGCATCGACGAGCGGGCCGAGCAGCGGATTGCGCTGCTCAAGCAGGTCACCAACGCGTGCCGCACGTTGCGCAGCGAAATGAACATCGGGCCGCAGCAAAAGGTGCCGTTGATAGCGCAGGGCGACCGCGAAATGCTGACCGCGTTCACGCCGTATCTGTTGCCGCTGGCGCGGCTGACGGAAGTGACTATCGTCGACGAACTGCCGCAGGAGGACGCACCGGTATCGATCATCGGCGACTTCCGCCTGATGCTGAAGATCGAAATCGACGTCGCCTCAGAGCGGGCGCGGCTCGACAAGGAAATCGTGCGTTGCGAAGGCGAGACCGCCAAGGCCAAACTGAGGCTGGCCAACCCGAACTTCGTCAACCGCGCACCCGCCACCGTTGTCGAACTGGAGCGCCAGCGTCTTGCCCAGTTTCAGGCCACCCTCGACAAACTGCGCGCACAACTCGCCAAGCTAGAGTGAACGCGCGGTGATTCACGCGCTGCGCGCTTTCCGGCACCGCAACTTCCGGCTGTTTTTCTACGGCCAGTCGCTGTCGCTGATCGGTTCATGGATCCAGCAGATCGCGATGAGCTGGCTGGTTTACCGCATGACCGGCTCACCTTTCCTGCTTGGCCTTGCCGCGTTTGCCGGGCAAATCCCGATCCTGATACTCGCACCGCTCGGCGGCATCTGGGCCGACCGCTTCGATGTGCGCAAGTTGCTGCTGGCGACGCAGGTGCTGGCTATGTTGCAGGGGCTTGCCCTCGCGCTGCTTACTTACACCGGCCTGATCGAGGTCTGGCACATCATCGTGATGGCGACGGCGCTCGGCGTGATCATGGCGCTCGATACGCCGCTGCGCCAGACGTTTGTGCCGCAAATGGTACCGGCGAAGGAGGATATGCCGGCGGCGATCGCATTCAACGGCTTCATGCAGAACGCAGGACGCATGATCGGACCCACCATCGCCGGCATGCTGCTGGTTTATTTCAGCGAGGCATCCTGCTTTCTCATCAACGGTCTGAGCAAGGTCGCCGTCATCGTCGCGATCCTGCTTACCAGTGTCATGCCGAATTCCCGTCCGGCCAGCCATCCATCGCTGCTGCGAGGGCTCACCGAAGGCGTCCGCTACGCCTGGGACATCGTGCCAATCCGCTTGTTGCTGCCGGTACTGGCTTTGATCAGTTTCATGGCCACGCCGTACCAAACGCTGCTGCCAATTTTCGCCAAGGAAACTTTTGGCGGCGGTGCGGATATGCTCGGCTTCCTGATGGGCGCAGCGGGGTTCGGCAGCCTGCTCTCGCCGATCTATCTGGCCTCGCGCCGCGACGTGCGAGGGCTCCTGCGCGTGCTGCTGGGCGGCATGCTGCTGACCGGTTTCACGTTGATGATATTCGCCTATTCGCACCTGCTGTGGCTGTCGATGGTACTAATCGCACTCACGGGATTGGGCATTATTTTGGCCGCGCAAGCGGTCGGCACGATATTCCAGACCATCGTCGATGACAGCATGCGCGGCCGCTTAATGAGCTTTTTCACCGCCGCCTTTCTCGGCATCGCACCGCTGGGCAGCCTCGCCGCGGGCGCGCTCGCACAGGCAATCGGCGCCGAGCACACGCTGTTTATCGGCGGCGCATGCTGCATCGCCGGCGCCGTCGCATTGTGGCGCCAAATGCCGCGGCTGCGCGCCAGCATACGCCCGATTTACATCCGGCTGGGCATCATTCAGGAGTAATGGCGCACCATCCCAGGACCATCACGCGCGGCTCGAGGCCACAATAGGTTGCTTGACTGCCCGTCGCATAATCTCGATAAAGTCACCGGCACTCAACGACTGCATTTCGACTTCGCGACCGGTGAAGAACATGCGTATATCGCGCTCAATGCCCTCGACACTGGCATCGTGCAACGCCGCCTCGAGGTCGGCAATGGCCTGGCGCGCGGCGACCGGGACGTCGCCGCCGAACCATACTTGCCGTACGCGGTGCCGGCGCCGGTCGTAGACCAGGCGCGCGCGTAGCGTACCGCCGCAGAATGGCCGCTCCGCCTCGTAAATCGGCATGTCGGACGCCGGGTTCCTGACCAGACCGATCCAGTCCGGAGTATCGATTTCAGCAAGCGCAGTGAGATAGCGCGCGTGCTCGGTCAGCGTCAGATCCCCTTCATAGAACTCTACGTCGAATTCGCTTTCGAACGCCTCCATCATGTAACGCTTGATAAGCGCCGGATCGGAACGTTTCCCGAGCAGTTCATTTAATCCGGCAAAACGCGACTCCGCCGGGCCGATTGCTGCAGATGCCGCCGTTCCGGTCGAAAAGCGCAGCACCGGCAACGCCTGCGCAGAGTCGAAGTCAACCAGCAACGTCCCCTGATAAAGCAACGCGTCGCCGTCGAACACACCGCCGCCGCTGGAAATTTTCCGGCCGTCCGCCACAATGTCATTGCGGGGCCTGAAACGCGCCTCGATGCCGAGCGCGCTGACCGCCGTCGCCGCGGCATGGCAAATGCGTTTCGCGACGTCCCTCATGTCAGCGGCGCCAATCTCCCGCCGATGCAGATAGAGTTGCCAGTCGAGCTGCTTGTCGTCGGTATAAACCGGATTGCCGCCGGTGATTCTGCGCTGAATCGCAATACCGCCTGCCCTGCAGCAATCAATATCGAATTCCTGCTCGGCACTCTGATCGCAGGCGAGCAGCGCGCTCGGGGTGAAACGCAAAAACCGCAGCGTGCTCGGGATTTCATCGGCCTGCCGCGCCTCCAGCAACGCGCGGTCGAGCGCAATGTTCTGCGCTGCGGGCCGCAAGCCGGTATCAACGAGCCGCCAATTCTTGCTCATAACTGAGCTGCGGGCTATTTCTTCTTCATGAAAAAAATAAACTCGCTGCTGATGGCCTCGGAAGACAGCAATTCGTTGCCGGTCTGCTTCGAAAACGCCTGAAAATCCTTGACCGAACCCGGATCAGTCGCAAGGACCTTGAGCACCTGGCCCGAGGCCATGTCAGTCAGGGATTTCTTGGTGCGCAGAATCGGCAGCGGGCAATTGAGCCCCCGCGCATCAAGTTCTTTGTCAAAATCCATTCCTCGCTCCTGCCGGAAACTAAAATACGCTGATGTTATTGGCTGCGAGCATCTGCGACAGCCGCGTATTGGCCATCGACAGGCGGTCGACCAGGATTTCCAGGAATGCGCCATTGAAATGATGGCGGCACAACTCGGAAGCATGGGCCAGCGACTCTGCTTTGATTTCAATCGCCGTGACGTCGGTCGACGACGTCACGCTGGCGGTTCGCTGGAACTGCTTTTTCCCGAGGTAAGCCATTTCGCCAAAGCAATCGCCAACGCGTAACAGGTTGAGCAACTTCCCCTGCTTGGTAATCTTGACCTCGCCCGCGGCCAGGATAAAAAACGACTTGCCGATATCGCCTTCCTTGATCAGGGTATGACCCGGGCCGTACTTGTTCCAGGTGGTAACGCGCAGCACCTCCCACAATTCGACGTCGGCAAAATTCTTGAAAAAACTCAGCTGACGCAGAGCGTTGAATTTCTCGCTGTCTGGCATGCTCATTTCGGGTTTTTGCAGCTTGCCAAACACAGCGACGAGGTCCCGCGACATTTCCTCCCAAGTCTGATAGCGATCGGCGGTGTTCTTCTGCAGCGCGCGCTTCACGATTGCGTCAAGCTGCGGCGGAACTTCGGGGCGCGAATCGCTCGGCGCCGGCGCCTCGATATTGATGATCTGATAAATCATGCCGTAGTTGTTGTTGGCCTGAAACGGCAACTTGCCCGTAAGCATCTGATACAACAGCACGCCCAGCGAGAAAATGTCGGTCTGGTATGTCAGCGGCAGTTCCTTGACCTGCTCGGGCGACATGTAGGCAGGCGAACCTATGCCGGTGATCTGCGTTGTTTCAGTGGCGGCGGTCAATGCCGCACCAAAGTCGGCAATCTTGATGTCGTTTTCGCCTGACAGCATGACATTGGCGGGCTTGATGTCGCGATGGATCACGCCCTGTTTGGCTGCGAAGTCAAGCGCCTTGGTGCACTTGAAAACGATCTCGATCACTTTGTTGATCGGCAGCAGGTGCTCGGGACGGCTGTGATGCTCGAGCGTCATGCCATCGACATATTCCATCACGATGTAGCTCGCCTCGTCGTCGGCAACCGCATCATAAATGCAGACGATATGCGGATGCGACAGCTTGCCGGCGAGCGACGCCTCGGTCAGGAACAGCTTGAGGTAACGCTTGCCATGCTCCTTGTCACCGAGCGCGTCGGCAAACACGACCTTGACCGCGACGTGGCGGTTCACGAACGGGTCGATGGCCTCATAGACCGCGCTGGTCGCACCCTTGCCGAGTTCGCGAAGGATTTCGTATTTACCGATTTTTTTTATCATCTGAGTGCGCTGAATCTAGTCCCGAACTCCCGGTCGGGACCGATAATTAAGCAAATACAATACCATAATGAAAAATATTTGCGCTGATTCTGACATTTTGGGCACGCCGGGGTTATTCCTGGTCTATTGTTGGCTATTCCTAGGTCGCCCCGCATAAGATGACCGGGCGCAAAAGAATCCAGCGGTGATCCCGAACGCCAACACCGGCAAGCTGCTGGCGCGGCGGCATCCGTCTCGGGCATGGGGTAACATCGCGGCCAAGGACAAAAATACCTAATGATCCAGCCGGCCAACTCCAAATCCGCCGCTCCCGCACAGGTAACCCTTGCGGAAGCATTCTGGTACTGGTTGAAGCTGGGATTCGTCAGCTTCGGCGGACCGACCGGTCAGATCGCCATCATGCACCAGGACCTCGTCGAGAAGAAACGCTGGATCTCCGAGCAGCGCTTTCTGCACGCGCTCAACTACTGCATGGTGCTGCCCGGCCCGGAGGCGACCCAGCTCGCGACCTACATCGGCTGGATGATGCACAAGACGCGCGGCGGCATCATTGCGGGCACGCTATTTTTCCTGCCCTCGCTGTTCATACTGGTCGCGCTGTCGTGGATCTACATGGCATACGGCAACCTGCCGGCAGTGGCGGGCATACTCTACGGCATCAAGCCTGCGGTGACCGCGATCGTAGTGTTCGCCGCGTACCGGATAGGCTCGCGTGCGCTGAAAAATGCGGTACTGTGGTCGGTTGCCGCTGCCGCCTTTATCGCGATCTTCGCGCTCAAGATCCCGTTTCCCTATAT
>Ga0315281_10000668_pt1 | contig 48309 bp, 39 predicted proteins | sample YL17G07_0_MG_FD_204540 | JGI IMG/M metagenome (GOLD analysis project Ga0315281, IMG submission 204540) | Sediment microbial communities from Yellowstone Lake, YNP, Wyoming, USA - YL17G07_0 | ecosystem: Environmental > Aquatic > Freshwater > Lake > Sediment | place: USA: Wyoming | collected...
TTTACGCTGTTTGAATTGTTGGTGGCGATGACCATCTTCGCGATCATTTCTTACATGGCGTACAGCGGCTTGCGCAACATCCTGGATGCGCGCAGCCAAACCGATTTGGCGTCGGATCGCCTGGCGGAATTACAAATGGCGTTTTTGCGGATGGGCAATGATTTGCAACAAGCGGTGCCGCGGCCGATCCGTGGTGAATATGGCGATGATCGCAAGGCCCTCATCGGCGCGGAGCTGGGTGATATGCGTTTGGAATTTACCCGCACCGGGCGGCGCAATCCGGCGCGGACTCCACGCAGTGTGTTGCAACGCGTCGCCTATACGCTCAGTGATCAAGTGTTGTATCGCATTACCTGGACGGCATTGGATCGCCCGCAGGACGCACAGCCACAACGCAGTGCCTTGCTGACGCAAGTGGAAAAACTGGAGATTCGTTATTTGGACAATAACTATCAGTGGCACACGTCCTGGCCGCCGGAGCAAAATGCCGCGGCGCTGTTGCTGTTTCCGCGCGCGGTGGAAATTAAAGTGGAGACCAGCGATATGGGCAGCTTAAATCGTTATTTTATTTTATCCGAGGTTTAATGTGCGTTTACACGGACAACTAAGTTCACGCGGGGTGGCATTGATTACCGCGATGTTGGTGGTGAGTATTGCCACCATCACCGCCGTGGCGATGACGGCGCGCAAACAAGTGGATTTTCGCCGCAGTGAAAATGTGTTGTACCACGAACAGGCCTATCTGTATTTGTTGGGCGCGGAAGATTGGGCGAAGCAGGTGTTGGCGCGGGATCGCAGGGACAATGAGATTGATTCTTACAAAGATGACTGGGCCACGATCTTACCGCCACTGCCGATCGAAGGCGGCAGCATCGCCGGCAAGATCGATGATCTGCAAGGGCGGTTTAATCTTAATAATCTGGCCCAGGGCGATATCAACTCGGTGGAGCGCTTCCGGAAAATGCTGGAGATCAACGGGGCCTCGGTCAATCTGGTCAATGCCGTGATGGATTGGTTGGATGCCGATCAGGACACGCGTTTCCCCGAAGGGGCGGAGGACGTGGATTATCTCTATGGTGACGCGCCGCATCGCGCGGCGAATCGAATGATGCAAAGCGCCACGGAATTATTGCTGGTGAAGGGCATGACTTACGAGATTTACGAGAAGTTGGAACCGGCGATCACGGCCTTACCGGATCACACCGAGGTAAACGTCAATACCGCGCCGACGCTGATGTTGCAAACACTGATTGAAGACTTCGCCGCCGCCGATGCGGAAAAACTCATTTCGGATCGCCTCAAGACGCCATTTACGAAGATTGAGGATTTTCTGCAGCACCCGGCGGTGAAGGGGAAAAAGGTCAACACCAATGGGTTGACGGTGAGCAGTAAATATTTTTTACTGACGGCGAATGCGGTAATCGGCCGGGCGCATGCCACTTTGGAAAGTATTATTCTGCGCGCGGATCAAAAAACCTTGCGCGTGCTCGCCCGTAGTCAGGGAGGGCTGTGAGCATGCGGACCTTGTTTTTGCGCATTGATCCCACCGCGAGCCAAGCCAGTTGGCAGTTGATCGATAACGCTCAGCCGGTCGGCCCGGTTGGCCGCGGCAGTTTACATGATGCGATGCGTCCGGCGTACCATGCGCAGGTGGTGGTGCTGGTCACCACCGAAGATGTGTTTGTGAATTACGTTGAACTGCCGGGTAAAAACCGGCAGAAGTTGTTGAAGGCCGTGCCGTTTGCCGTCGAAGATCAATTGGTGGAAGACGTCGAGAATATGCATTTCGCCCTCAGTCCGCAAGCCAACAATGGCCGCTATCTGGTGACCGCAGTGGAGGAAAAGATGCTGGCGTATTGGCAATCGGCATTGCGTGCGGCCGGTATCCATGCGGATGTATTGATGCCGGATGTGTTGGCCTTACCGGGTGATAATGCATGGACCCTATTACTCGAACCGGAACGCGCCTTGGTGCGCACGCCGGTGGGAATGTTTGCCAGTGACGTAGGCAATCTGCCGTTATTGCTCGGCAATTTGTATCAGCAAACCGCCGTTGACAAACCGGATGTCATTAACGTCTTTGATTGTGGCCGAGCCAATCACGTCGCGACATTACAGTCGCTGATGCGCGATATGGAATTTAATGTGCAATCCTGCCCCGACGGAATTTTTGGTATCGCCGCCAAACACTATGAGCCGCGCACCGCGGTGAATCTGTTGCAGGGTGACTACAGTGTCGAACGGAATCTGAAAAAATATTTCAAACCGTGGTTGACCGCCGGTTCCTTGTTGCTGGTGTGGGTGGCATGGCAACTGTGTTTTAATATCTTTAATTACCTTAGATTAAATTCGCAGAGCAATCAGTTGAATGAGCAATTGGCGCAAGTCTATAAAACCGCGTTTCCCGCCGTCAAAAAACCCGGTGGGATCAGTGAGCGCAATGATATGGAACGCCGTTTGAAGGATTTGCGTAAACAACAGGGTGCCGGCGGTGGCGGGTTGTCGGAGATGCTGGGGCAAACCGGCCCGGTACTAAAAGAAATGCAGGGCATGAATATTAAATCCGTGCGTTATTTTGAAGGCCGGATGGATATTGAATTAAGTCTGAAGTCTTCCAATCAATTGGACCCGCTCAAGGATCGCATCAGTAAACAAACCGGGATGACGGTGGAAGTGCAACAGGCATCCAGCAAGGGCGAGCAAACCGATGTGCGCCTGCAAATCAAGAGGAAAGGCTAGTGAAAGATCAAATCAAGGCCTACCTGGAGGGACTCAATGAGCGTGAACGTCGGCTGGTGTTGGGTGGGGCGATGGTGTTGGTTGTGATCCTGGCGTACCAATTCATTTGGTCGCCCTTTATCGGCGGCCTGGACAAATTAAACAAAAAGGTCGAGCAGCAACAACAAGACATCCTCTGGATGCAAAATAGTATGCAAGAACTCCGGGAGTTGAGCAAAACGGCGGTGAAGCCGGAGGCGGCGGGTCACTCGGTTTACAGCGCCATTGAAAGCAGCGCGCGGACCAAATTTGGCGCGAATATACAAGTGCAACAAGAAGGACAGAAAGGCGTGCGGGTGCAAATCACTAATATTGCCTTTGATGAAATCATGTTGTGGCTGGACGGTTTACAAAGTTCGCAGCAGATTGTGATCAAGGAATTTTCGGCCGAGTCCACGGGTGCGATGGGCTATGTAAAAAGCAGTATCCTGCTGGAAGGTTGATCTCAACATGCCACGGCTCAAACTCAATCCGAAAAAACTCCGTCGCTATCTGTTGTTGGGCGGGTTGTGTTATATCCTGTTTGTTTTTATCAGTCTGCCGGCGAGTGTGTTGGCGCGGCAGATCTTCACCAAGCTGAATGCCACCCAAAACCTGCGCTTGCAGAATGTCCACGGCACCTTGTGGCGCGGTGAGGCATTGGCCGCGAATTATGGCCGGATCAATCTGGGGAAGCTGGACTGGAACATGAATGTGTTCGGCTTGTTGTTGGGGAATCTGGATCTGGACTTGCACTTTGGCCAGCAAACCACGCAAGGCCACGGCGGCGTCGCGCTGGGTTTTGGCGGCAAGTTGCGGATGGACGATGTGGATTTGCGTTTGCCGGCGAGTGATCTCGCGCCGTTGTTCGGTGGTTACCCGGTTAACTTTTCAGGAAATCTGCAGGCCAAGATTCAGCAGCTGGAGGTTAAACCAGGGAGTATGTTCAAGGGCAAGGGCCGGATGGTCTGGCAACAAGCGGTATTGCTCGCACCGCATAATATTGATCTGGGCGACATCCTGATTGAGCTGGAACCGCAAAATACCAATACCAAGATCACCATCAGCGATCAAGGCGAGAAGGGCCAGTTGAAGGTGGATCTCAAATTAGAAATCCAGGCCAGCGGCAAGTATCGTTGGGAGGGCACACTGAAACCCCGTGGGGCCGACGATGAAAAACTCATTGAGTTTCTGCGTTTTATCGGCCGTCCCGACAGCAATAATAATTATTGGGTATCGCGCAGTGGCCAGCTTGCCGGTTGGTAGAGACAGTTAGCCGCTTGTTGCAACACCCGAGATTCAACCGTGGTGCGTCCGGCCAAGGGTTTGCTATTCAATCCCCAGTTTCTTAATGCGATACCGCAGCGCGCGAAAGGAAATACCGAGCAACTTGGCCGCGGCGGTTTTATTAAAACGCGTTTTTTCCAAGGCCCGCATAATCACTTCTTTTTCCTTGGCGTACAACTTCGGGTCAAGGTCCAGCGAATCGTCCTCGACACTGGCGGCGTCGTCACCGGGCGGCGTGCTGTCATTGACTTGCGGCAGGCGCAGATCATCCAATTTGATTTTGCCGTCCTCACACATCGTCATCGCGCGTTCAAGAATGTTTTCCAGCTCACGCACATTCCCCGGAAAGGCATAGTCGAGGAGCGCCGCCATCGCCTCGGCGGTGACCGTGGGTGGCTTGCTTTGCCACTGGTGCGCGATCTTGGCAATAAAGAATTCCACCAGTTGCGGGATATCGTCTTGACGTTCGCGCAGGTTGGGGACATGTAATTCAATCACGTTGATGCGATAAAACAAATCCTGACGGAAGGCGCCGACCTGCACCAGCGCGGCGAGGTCTTTGTGGGTGGCGCTGAGGATGCGGACGTTAATCGGTATTTCCTTGTTGGCGCCCACCGGGCGAATCGCTTTTTCCTGGATCGCCCGCAGCAGTTTCACTTGCATGTGCAGCGGCAAATCCGCCACTTCATCCAAAAACAAAGTGCCGCCATCCGCCACTTGAAATAATCCCGGCTTGTCCGCGACGGCGCCGGTGAAACTGCCTTTCTTGTGGCCGAAGAATTCACTTTCCATCAGTTCGGTGGGGATCGCGCCACAATTGACCGCGACAAAAGCCTTGTCGCGGCGCGCGCCTTGGTCATGAATAAGACGCGCCACCAGTTCCTTACCGACACCGGATTGGCCGCTGATGTAAACCGGGGCCTGGCTACGCGCCAGTTTATCAATCGTGCGGCGAATCAACTGCATGGTATTTGACGTACCCAACAGGGTAAGTCCGACGGCGGTACCTTCGCTGCCGCTGCGTTTTGCCAGTTTCAACGCGCTGTTGACCAGGTTGCGCAGTACCAGCAAATCCACCGGCTTGGCGACAAAATCAAAGGCGCCGGCCTTGAGGGCTTCAATCGCGGATTCCATATTGCCATGCGCGGTGATCATGGCGACCGGGATATGCGGGTAGTGCTGCTGGATGTGGCGAACCAGATCAATGCCGTTGCCATCCGGCAGCCGCATATCGGTCAGGCACAGATCAAAATTAGTTGTTTGCAATTGCTGTTTGGCATGCTGGATATCTTCCGCACTTTGGGTTTCAAGACCCATACGCGTCAGCGTGATCTCCAGCAGTTCGCGAATATCCGGTTCATCATCGACGATCAGAACATGTTGTGTGGGTACGCTGGCCATACTTTACTCAAACTGTCTGCGTGGGTCTTGGAAGGTGAGGCGAAATACGCTCTGTGGTTGATCACTACTAATATAGTTTAAATGCGCTTGATTGGCTTCGGCCAGCTCCCGTGACAAATAAAGTCCCAGCCCCGAGCCTTGCACGTTGGTGGTAAAAAAAGGTTCAAACAAATGGGCCAATGCCTCGGGTGCAACACCCGCGCCGTTATCAATGACATCCAAGTGTGGCCGGGTGGCCTGTTTGATATAACCGGCGCGTAAAATCACCAGCGGCAGATGCTGGGTCCGGTCACAATGACGCAGGGCGTTATCACAGAGATTCACCAGGATCTGTTGCAGATGGCTGGCATCAAACCGGACATGGAGATCCGCCGGTTCCACCTCAATGGCGAAGACATTTTTTTCCACGTTCTGGCCGCTCGAATATTCCGACACGAAGCGTTGCAGAAAAGGTTGCAGCGCCACTAATTCCACATTGGAAGGGCGTCGGCGGCTGACGCTCATGACGTTTTCTACAATGGTATTAATTCGCTGTGAGTGGTCAAGAATAATTTTGGTCAGGCGTTTATCATTTTTATCGATTTGTTCCGATTCCGCCAGGAGTTGTCCGGCGTGGCTGATTGCCCCCAACGGATTGCGAATTTCATGGGCGATGCTCGCGGTTAAGCGCCCGAGCGAGGCCAGTTGTAATTGTTGCGCCTGTTGCGCCAGGGCTGCCATGTCCTGGAGAAAAATCAGTGCGCCACCCTCGGCGGTATCCGAAATTTTGGCGAAGCGTGGCATGATGTCAATATGGAATTGCGCTAAATGAATCGCCGCCGGATTAAAGTCCGCAGTGGTTTGCCAGTGATGCCATTGCGCGGCGAGCGCGGCGGAGAGGTAGCCCAGTGACAGTTCTTTGGTGTTGGGATTTATCGACAGCATTTGTGCGGCGGCCTCATTGATTAAACGCACGATGCCTTGCTGATCCACCACCAACACGCCGGTTTGCATCCGTTGAATAATGTGTTCGGTTAATTGCGCCAGATTGGCCAGATCAATGCCGCGTTTTTGCGCCAGGGCCTCACTTTCGCGGATTCGTTTGGCTAGGGCATAGACCAGGATCGCCGTGGCAAAGTAGGTGACACCGAGAAATCCGGCGATGGGATAAGAACTTTGTTTATGACTATCCAGGCCGGCATAAAATTGTTGCAACAAGATCATGATTGTCGCAAACGCGGCAAGTCCCAACGCAGTGCGTTGGCTGACGACGATGGTCGCCGCGGCGATAGTCACCACCAGTAATACCCCCAGGCCGCTTTCGATACCACCGCTGCTGTGCATCAGCGCGGTGACGAGGAGCGCATCCACAATCGCACTGGCATACACCTGACTGCTGAATTGAATCTTGCGCCGCGACAGAGAAAACCACAGCAACAGACTTAAAAACAAATACAGTAAACTGGCGGCGAAAAACAGCAGCGGATTGGTACTGCCCAACGGCGGCAGTAATTTATTGAATAAATATAAAAGACAAAAAGCGGCGGCAACCCCGGTGCGAAACAAATTGAGTAATCGTAGTAGCCGCCAATCGTCGTGCGTTACCGAGGAGTAGAGTGGGTCGCTGGCAGGACTACCAAGGTAATGTCTTTCCATGCGGGTTAGGGTGGCGCGCTGTCGTTCGTGCGGTGTTCTTTGCAACAATAAAATCGCTGGCCACTCTGAATGGCCTCAGCCTGCGGCACATGCAAACCGCACGTCGCGCAGCGGACCATTTGATCGATTGGCGGTGTGCGTGGCTGCTGGGTTGAGCGTGTTGGCTTATTGAGCAGGCGCTTGACGAAATAAAAAACCAACCAACCAAGGATAAACCAGATTGCATAACGAAATAGTGCCATGGGGTGATGGTTGTCCATTCTGATACAGGGTTTATATTAGCATGTTATTGTTGGTTGGGGGTTGGCTGCTAGGCGGGGTTCTTTTTACTTTGCCTTCAGTTTCGGAATACTCCACAATATTGGCTTGTTGAATGTTGCTGTTGGATGGACCGATGAACTTACATGAATTTCAGGCCAAGGCCTTGTTGCGGGAATATGCGATCCCAGTACCGGCGGGAGAGGTGGCCACTACGGTGGCGGCGGCCGTCGCGGCGGCGCAGCGGATGGGTGGAGATGATTGGGTGATGAAGGTACAGGCGCATGCCGGCGGCCGGGGTAAGGTGGGCGGGGTGAAGCGGGTGTCGGTGTTGTCGGCAGTGGAGCAGTTTGCCCAGCGGTGGTTGGGGCAGCGGCTGGTGACGGCACAAACCGGCGCGGCCGGTAAACCGGTGAATCAGGTGTTGATTGAAACCCCGCTGACGATACAACGTGAATTGTATTTGAGTGTGCTGGTGGATCGCGAACGGGAACGGGTGATGATGATTGCCTCCAGCGCGGGCGGGATGGACATTGAAGAAGTGGCCCGCACGATGCCGGAGAAGATCCTCACCGTGATCATCGATCCGGTGGTGGGCGTGCAAGCGTATCAATGCCGGCAGTTGGCTTACGCGCTGGATTTGGCGACGCAGCTCAAAGCGCTGACGCAAATCCTGCACGCGCTGTATCGGTTGTTTGTCGAAAAAGATTTGAGTCTGGTGGAGATCAATCCACTGGTGGTAACCGCGCAAGGCTTGCTCGCCGCCGATGCCAAGATCAATATCGACGACAATGCCCTGTATCGGCAGAGTGCGTTGCTGGCGTTGCGTGATGTTTCGCAGGAAGACGCCAAGGAAGCGCAAGCGCAGGAACACGGCTTGAATTACGTCAGTCTCGATGGTGATATCGCCTGCATGGTGAATGGCGCGGGCTTAGCGATGGCGACCATGGATATTATCAAACTGTACGGCGGTGATCCGGCGAATTTTCTCGATGTCGGTGGTGGCACTACCGCGGCGAAAGTCGCCGAGGCCTTCAAGATCATTTTATCCGGCGCCAAGGTGCGCGCGATTCTGGTGAATATTTTTGGCGGCATCGTCCGTTGTGATTTGATCGCCGAAGGCATTATTCAAGCGGTGCAACAAACCGGTTTGCGCGTGCCGGTGGTGGTACGTTTGGAAGGCACCAATGTCGAACAAGGCCGACAATTATTAGCAGACAGTGGCTTGGCGATCACCGCCGCGACCGGATTGGCGGATGCGGCGCAAAAAGTCGTGGCTGCGGCCAAAGGGGTTCGCTAATCATGGCGGTGTTAATCGATAAAAATACCAAAGTCATTTGCCAAGGATTCACCGGTCAACAAGGCACGTTTCATTCACAACAGGCGATCGCCTACGGTACGCAATTCGTCGGTGGTGTCACGCCCGGTAAAGGTGGTCAACGGCATTTGGATCGGCCGGTGTTTAACACCGTGCACGATGCGGTGCAGGCGACCGGCGCCAACGCCACCATGATCTATGTCCCTGCGGCGTTTGCCAGTGATGCGATTCTGGAAGCGGCGGATGCAGGGATCGAAGTGATCGTTTGTATTACCGAAGGCATTCCGGTGTTGGATATGTTAAAGGTCAAGGCGGCATTACGCGGCAGCAAATCCAAATTAATCGGCCCCAATTGCCCCGGTGTGATCACCCCCGGCGCGTGCAAGATCGGTATTATGCCCGGCGCGATTCACCAGCCCGGCAAGATCGGCATTGTCTCGCGCTCCGGCACCTTGACCTATGAGGCCGTGTATCAAACAACCCAAAATGGTTTGGGCCAGAGCACCTGCATCGGCATCGGCGGTGATCCGCTCAAGGGCTTGGATTTTGTTGAGTGTCTGGCGATGTTTCAGGCCGACACGGATACCGCTGGGGTGATCCTGGTCGGTGAGATCGGTGGCAGCAGCGAAGAACACGCCGCGGATTATATTAGCACGCAGATGAATAAACCGGTGGTGGCGTATATCGCCGGTGTCACTGCCCCCGCCGGTAAACGCATGGGCCACGCCGGTGCGATCATCGCCGGCGGCAAAGGCACCGCAACCAGCAAGATCCAGGCGTTGCGCAGCGCCGGTGTCAGCGTCTGTGACTCACCGGCGGAATTGGGTGAACAGATGCGGCGTGCCTTGGCGTGACCAAGCCACAAACTATCCGCCTGGCCGTCGCCCAACTGAATTTTCTGGTGGGTGATATTGAAGGCAATGCGGATAAAATCATTGCGGCTTGTAACACGGCCCGGCAGGCGCACCACGCCGACGCAATTGTCTTTCCCGAATTGACCCTCACCGGTTATCCACCGGAAGATCTATTGTTGCGCACGGATTTACTGCTGCGCGTAAGCCAAGCCCTCGCAAGAATTTGTCAGCAGGTAACAGACATTGTCATCATCCTCGGTTTGCCGCTGCGCGAAACACAAGGTATTCGTAATGCCGCGGTGGTGATTGAACAGGGCAAGGTTGTTGCGCAGTATTTCAAGCAGGCCTTGCCCAATTACAGCGTGTTTGATGAGAAGCGCTATTTTATCGCCGGTGAGGCCGCGTGTGTGGTAGCCATCGCTGGCATTCCGACCGGGATTACGATTTGCGAAGATGTCTGGGTCGAACAACCGGTGCGCTTGAGCAAACAAGCCGGTGCACGTTGGCTGATCAACCTCAATGCCTCGCCGTTTCACATGGACAAAGATCGTGAGCGCCACGACATCTTGCGGCAACGCATTCAAGAGAGTGGCATTCCCATGGTCTATGCCAATTTAATCGGCGGTCAGGATGAGTTGGTGTTTGATGGCAGCTCGTTTGCGATGGATGCCCACGGCAAGGTGATCTGGGGTGCGCCGCCGTTTGCGGCGGGGATATACTGCCTGGATGTGGTGGATGATGGTGTGGCGGTGCAGATCACGCCACAACCCGTGAGCCCCGCCTTGATGCTGGAAGACAGCGTCTATCGCGCCCTGGTCCTGGGGGTACGTGACTATATAGATAAGAATAACTTCGCCGGGGTGGTGATTGGCCTGTCCGGCGGGATTGATTCGGCCCTGACCCTGAAGATTGCGGTGGATGCCATTGGCGCGCAGCGGGTCGAGGCCGTGATGATGCCCTCGCGCTTTACCGCGACCATGAGTCTGGAAGATGCGCAGGCGCAAGCCAAAACATTGGGTGTGGCTTATCAAGTCATTTCCATTGAACCGCTGTTTCAGGTTTTTCTGGAGACGCTCAAGGAGGAATTCCGCGGTCTGGCCGCCGACGTCACCGAGGAAAATATTCAGGCGCGTTGCCGCGGCGTGTTGCTGATGGCGATCTCCAACAAAAAACGCAAGATCGTGCTGACCACCGGCAACAAAAGTGAAATGGCCGTGGGTTATGCCACCTTGTATGGTGACATGGCTGGTGGCTTTGATGTGCTCAAGGATGTACCCAAGACCTGGGTGTTTCGGTTGGCCAAGTGGTGTAATCGCCATGGCGCGATCATTCCGCAACGCGTGATCGATCGGCCACCCAGCGCCGAGTTGGCGGCGGATCAAAAAGATACCGATAGCCTGCCGCCTTATGACATACTGGATGCCATTCTCGAACGCTATGTTGAAAAAGACGAGGATGCCGCCGCGATCATCGCGGCCGGTTTTGATCCACAGACGGTACAGCGGGTGATTGGCATGGTGGATCGGGCGGAATATAAACGCCGTCAGGCCGCGCCGGGCGTGCGCATCACTCGCCGCGCCTTTGGCCGGGATCGGCGTTATCCGATTACCTCGGGTTTTGGCCGGGGTAGAACCTAACAGCCTGTTGAAAAACGCGCTGAGGGGCGCATCGCGGCGTTGGAAACGAACTCAAAGTGCTCATTTACTTCGTGTAAACTGCGCTTTTTCGTCCGTCTCCGCCTTGCGCCGCATCCCCTGATCACGTTTTTCAACAGGCTGCTAAGCCAGCACGGACACTGTACAAAACAGCGTGCGGAAATTGCTTCACACCCCGCCGGGTTTGATATTATTATTCATGAGCGATCAACGAGGATACTGACAATGAAAAAAATCGAAGCAGTGATTAAACCTTTTAAACTGGATGATGTGCGTGAGGCCTTATCTGAAATCGGCGTGACCGGGATGACCGCCATTGAGGTCAAAGGCTTTGGTCGGCAAAAAGGTCACACTGAATTGTACCGCGGCGCGGAATACGTCATCGACTTTTTGCCCAAGGTCAAAATCGAAATCGTCATCAAGGATAATCAGTTGGATCGCTGTATTGAAGCCATCACCAAGGCCGCCCGCACCGGCAAGATCGGCGACGGTAAAATTTTCGTCTCCACGGTGGAACGGGTTATTCGTATTCGTACCGGTGAGCAGGGCGAAGAGGCGATCTAAATAATAGTTTTTAAAAGCGCTAGCTGCGGTAGATCAGTCTTTGGCTGATTTGTCGGCTGGCCGCTCAAAGGCAGTCGCTCACGCCATCCTTGGCTTTGAGTGACTAGAGCCGTCGGCGTGTTGCCCCTGGAAGGCCGAGTATTCCACACAATCCGCTCCACCCCCCCCGCCCTGCCTAAAGTCAGCGGTTTTTTATGCCGATACTGGTGGTGTCCACCGTCCGGATTCGCCTAACCGGGGAAACGCTTGTCACACCATCGAGTCACTGGAATTACTGTCGTGTTTGTCAGCGTCCTGCTTGGGGCGTTGGTCTTCGCGCTCGCGCTTTTTTTACCGCCGATTGCATCAGCGTTATTGGCCGGCAGTGGGGTGGTGGTCAGTGTGCTGCTGGGTAAATTATTGTTGCGTCAGCGAACGGAAAGACGCGTGTTAGTGCAAAGTGTTGAAGCCTGCATCGATCGTGATCTCCATTTGCTCGAAACGCATTTCAGTAAGGCATTGCGCCCGGCGGTACAGGTGATCAATCGTTATGGCGCACAGGTTACCGGACTCGTCGGCGAGGCGGCCAATCGATCCAATCAAGCGGTGTTGGTCAGCAATTCCTTGATGGGCTCAGCCGAGCAAGTGCGTAGCCACGCGGAACTCCAGGCAAATGAAAGCAGCGGATTGGCCAAGGCCATGGAGCAGATGAACACCACGGTTCATGAGATTGCCCGTAATGCCTCCAGCACGTTTGTGAATGCCCAACGCATTGCACAGGCGAATGCGGATAGCATTCAAAATATGGATTCAGTAGTGGATTCCGTTGGCAATATCGCCGCGTTGTTCGACCATACGGTGCAGGTGATGGTGAATCTGCGTCAAGCCTCGGATGAAATCGGTCATGTGGTGCAGGTCATCAATAATATCGCCGAGCAAACCAACCTGCTGGCGCTCAATGCCGCGATTGAGGCGGCACGTGCTGGTGAACATGGGCGCGGCTTTGCGGTGGTGGCGGATGAGGTACGCAATCTCGCCGAGATCACCAAGAAGTCCACGCGCGAGATCACCGACACCATTGCGCGTAATCAGGAACTCACGACGCAGGTTTGCACATCCATGGAATCCGGCCGCAGCCTGATACACAAGAGTACGGGTCAGACGGAGGCCACCAAAGATTCGCTGCAAATCGTGGCGCAAAGTGTGAATGATGTGAACGGCATGATCCACCAGATTGCCTCAGCGACCGAGCAGCAATCCGCGACGGTCACTGAAATTGCTCACAAAGTCGAGCATATCGCCTTGCTGTCAGCGGAAACCCAACTGCGCGCGACGGATTCGCGCGGCACGGCCCAAGGCTTGGCCACGGTCGCGCGTGAACTTGAGAAGCGACTTGCCTCCTACAATTTGAAATATTTCGGTCTGGTGCCCACGGAAGATGCGATGCAAATGAATCGTTCCTTTGCGCCCTTGTGTGCCTTTATCAATACCATCCTTAACCGGCAACTTTTCATTCGATTGGGTGAGAACTACGATCAAGCGATTGCCGATCTTGGTAGTGGTTGTGCCTTGCTGTCCTATCAAACACCGAGTACCTATGTTGAGGCACATGAACGCTATGGGGTCGAACCGCTGGTGGTGCCGTTGGCCAAGGGTGAACCATTTTACAAAAGTGCGATCGTGGTACGTGCCGACGCCGGTATTCATTCGCTGGCTGAGTTGCGCGGCAAACGCTTCGCCTTCGGCGATGCCAAATCAACTGGCAGCAAGGCCATGCCCGAATCCATGCTCAAGCAGGCCGGCATTGGGTTGCGCGATCTCGCCGCGCAGGGTTTTGTGGGTAGCCATGACAATGTGGCCAAGACAGTGCTGCAGAAGAACTATGACGCAGGCGGGCTGATGCTCACGGCCGCGGAGAAATACACCAGTCAAGGTCTCAAAATTCTCGCCACGTCGGCAAACATCCCACAGTTCCCCCTGTGCGCCGCGCCGCAGTTAACACGGGAAGAGCGCGAGAAGCTGATTAATGCGTTAACCGCGCTCAAAGATCCCCTAGTGCTCGGTGCGCTCGGTGCGCACGTAACGGGTTTTGCCCGGATCAATGATAGCGATTACGACGGTGTGCGCGCCATGCTCAAAAATCTCAAGGGCTGACGGTTGGAGCGACGATGCTTGCCGCTGAAAGTGGATTTATTTGCTTTTGCTACCGCTGGCGGCGCGGTCGGGATAGTTGATATCAAGCACGCGTTGGGAGTCGTTCGCCAGGTCATTCATCCCCAGTTTACGATAGGCGCTGACCATAATGCCGAGGGCATCGGGCACGGCGGGGGTGCGGTGGTAATTCTCAATCACATATTTGCCGCGATTAGCGGCCGCGAGATACGCCCCGCGCTTCATATAATATTGTGCGACCTGAACCTCGTATTTGGCCAGGCTATTGCGAATGGCCACCATCCGTTCCGCGGCATCGCTGACGTAGCTGCTTTTCGGCTGGTTCTTTACCAGTTCACCGAAATATTGAAAGGCACGACGTGCGGCCTTGGGGTCGCGTTCCGCCGGGTCCTGATTAAATAACTCGTCGAGAAAAGACTTAGTCAGGTCGTACGCGGCCAAGCCACGCAAGTAATATAAGTAATCAACATTGGTATGATTGGGGTGCATCTTGATGAAACGCTCGGCCGCTAAAATCGCCGATTCGGGTTCGTTGTCTTTATAATAGGCGTAGGCAATTTCCATTTGCGCCCGTTGTGCCAGATTGCCATAAGGGAAACGTGATTCCAGCCGTTCGTAAAATTTGATGGCCGTGGTGTAATTGCCGTCTTTTAACGCCTTCTTCGCTTCATTATATATTTCCGGCGCGTCCATGCCGCTGGTGGGGTCGTCGGGGTTGGTGGTTGCGGTGCCACAGGCGGTGAGTAACATCACCACCACCACATTGAACCACGCTAATCTTAAGCGTGGGAGTTTCAAGTTATTTAACAACCCGTGCATATTCTTTTCCCAACCTTCAAGCGAGTTTGTGTAGTATACCGATTTGCCACGGATAATACAGCGCAGCCAGTAAAAACCCTTATGACACATGCCACAACCGAAACATTAGCCGCACAAGTTCCCGCAGAGCTGGATGATAAACGTCTGGACCAGGTGCTGGCGCGTCTGTTCCCCGATTACTCACGCTCGCGGCTCCAGCACTGGGTACACCAGGGTTTGGTGAGCGTAGACGGCCAGCAATTGCGGTCGAAAGATAAAGTATGCACCGGCCAGCAGATCACCGTTCAGGTTCGACCGGAGGTGCAAGACGACTGGCAGGCCGAAGACATTCCGTTGCAGATAGTTTATGAAGACAAAAGCCTGATTGTGATCAATAAACCCGCGGGTCTGGTGGTGCATCCGGCGGTGGGCAACCGTTCCGGCACCTTGCTCAATGCCTTGCTGCATCATGCCCCGGAGTTGGCGGAGGTACCGCGCGCGGGGATTGTGCATCGACTGGATAAAGACACCAGTGGTCTGTTGGTGATAGCGCGCAATCTCAAGGCGCAAAAATCCTTGGTCGAGCAATTACTGGCGCGCACGGTGTCACGTGAATATCTGGCGGTGGTGCACGGGATGATGACTTCCGGTGGTACCGTGGATGCGCCGATGGGTCGGCATCCGTCACAACGTACCCGCATGGCGGTAGTGGCGCAGGGCAAACCGGCGGTGTCGCATTATCGCGTGGTGGAACGCTTTCGCGTGCACACCTTGATCCGGGTGAAACTGGATACCGGTCGCACCCATCAGATCCGGGTACACATGGCGCACATCGAATATCCGCTGGTTGGTGATCCCGAATATGGCGGGCGCAGTAAAATTCCGCGCGCGGCCAGTGCCGAGTTGTTGGAAACGTTGCGCCAGTTCAAACGGCAGGCTTTGCATGCGGAACGTTTGGCCTTGATCCATCCGCGTAGCGGTAAAGAAGTCGCTTGGGAACAAGCGATGCCGAATGATATGCAGCATCTCATTCAAGTATTACGCGCGGATGTCAAAGCCCATGCTACCAAATGAAGCTTGGTTGCCCGCACAGTGGCCTGCGGCAACCCGTGTGCACGCCGGTACCACCACGCGTTTGGCGGGGATGAGTCGCAGTGCTTATGCCAGTTTTAATCTGGCGACACATGTCGAGGATGATCCGCAGGCCGTGCAACAGAATCGGCAGTTATTACAAACCATGTTGCAACTGCCCAATGCGCCTCTGTGGTTGACACAAGTGCATGGCAAGGTGGTGGTGGCGGCGCATTCTGTCAGTGACCTCGTTGCCGCCGATGCGAGTTTTACTGATCAAGCCAATGTGGTCTGCGCTGTGTTGACGGCGGATTGTTTGCCGGTATTTTTTACCGATGTGCTGGGCCGACACGTGGCGATCGCCCATGCCGGTTGGCGTGGACTGGTGCAGGGCATTATCACCGCCACCTTGGAATCATTGCCGGTGGTGCGCGAGCAGATATTGGTGTGGCTGGGGCCAGGCATTGGGCCGACGGCATTTGAAGTCGGCGAGGATGTATACACCGCGTTTAGCCAACGTGACCCGATCTATGCGCAGGCCTTGGTGCGCAAGGATCATGATCACTGGTGGTTAAACGCCTATGTGGCGGCGCGGTTGGAATTGCAACAGGCCGGGGTGAATGCCGTGTATGGTGGTGAGCTGTGTACCTATAGCGATGCGCGGCGGTTTTATTCGTATCGGCGTGATCATGTTACCGGACGCATGGCGAGCTTGATCTGGCTGGCGGCCGCATAGTTGTTTTTTTGGCAATCGGGTATGATGTGCGGCGCTGCAAATTAATTGTCATTTTTTTCTTCACTCGAAATGACAATTTATATTAGGAATTCGCTAAATTAAGTGCGCCAAAATGGTGACCACTTGTCGGACAGTTCAGTTGAATCGGATACACTATGGGTCGGGCTTTAGCCCGACTTGTCAGCCTGAAGGCTGACCTACAACAAATGACAAAACAGTAATTAACTATGACATTATTTTTCTGGATTATTTTATATAGTTTGCTCGGCGGCGTGTTGAGCGTCGTTGCGGCGGCGGTGTTTTTGTTGTTGCCGGAACGCCAACGCGAAAACTGGCTACCCCATTTTGTCAGCTTTGCGATTGGCGCGCTACTCGGCGCGGCGTTTCTCGCCTTGTTGCCACACGCCGTCAGTGGCGAGTATCGCATGGAGTTTCATCACTTGGGGTTGACGGTGTTGCTGGGTATCCTTGCGTTTTTTCTCATGGAAAAAATGGTGTTGTGGCGGCATTGTCATGCGCATGAATGCGAGGCGCACACCCCCACGGCCGCCGACAAGGCCAAGGCCACCGGTACCTTGATTTTGATCGGTGATGGCATCCACAACATGGTGGATGGAGTATTGATTGCCGGGGCGTTTTTAACCGACGTGCATTTAGGCATAGTCACCAGTCTGGCGGTGGCGGCACATGAAATCCCGCAAGAGGTCGGCGACTTCGCGGTGCTGTTACACAGCGGCATGTCGCGCAAAAAGGCCTTCCTATTTAATATGCTCTCCAGTCTGACGACGATCATCGGCGCCACGGTCGCCTATTTCTCGTTACAAAATGCGCTGTTCGCCGTGCCGTATGTGATTGCCATCGCCGCATCGAGTTTTATATATATTGCTGTCGCCGATCTCATCCCCGGTTTGCATCAACGTGCGCATCCTACACATACCCTGCAACAGATTGTGTTGATCGGTCTGGGCGTGAGTTTGATCTACTTCGCGCATTCCACCCTGCACTAAGCGTGCAGGTAGGAAGGATATGTAGGTCGGGCTTGATGTATACGACGCCATGGATGGCGGAGGTAGAGCAATGCCGGGAGCAATTGCCGGGGAGATACGAATGCCGCAGAGGCAGGGATGCCTGAGAGCGGCCAGCCTGACCCGATGAACGCAGATACATAGTCGAGCTGGCCGCATCAAAGCAAATGATTGCTCCAGCCATGGTATTGTGTACATCAGGCTATCCTACATTTGATTTATTCATAGCCGTATGCGTAACGCGGTTAGCTTGTCGGGCTGAAGCCCGACCTACAAATACCCTAGTTACATTTTTGGAGGTGATAACATGAAATGGTATATGCTGACCTTAGTGGGTAAGGATCGCCCCGGCATTGTTGCCCACGTGACCTCAGCGCTGTACGAAGGCGGCTGCAATTTAGGCGAGACCTCGATGCTGCGGCTGGGCGGCAATTTCACCATCATGATGATGGTGCAGTTTGCCGGCAATAAACACGCGCTCGAACAACTGATTAGCACCGAGGCCGATTCGCTCGATCTGCGCGCGCATGTGGATGTCATCGACGCCAAGTTGCATCAACACGTCTTACCGGATGCGCAGATTACCGTGTATGGCGCGGATCGCGCCGGCATTGTCGCCAAGGTCACTGGCGTGCTCGCTGAAGTTGGTTTTCATATTCTCGATCTCGAATCCGATGTCGGCGGAACCCCCGACAAACCCTTTTATGTGATGTACATCGAAGGCGTTGCCAGTGAGGGCATTGATATCATCGAGGCCGCGCTGAATATTATTCGCCAGGAGGGCATTGATGTGCATCTGGAACCCATCGACACCCTGTTGGGTTAAGTCGCATGGCCTTGCTGACGGTTCTAACGTATCCCGATCCACGGCTGAAAGAATGCGCCGAACCGGTGACGCTGTTCGATACCGAGCTGCGGCAGTTTATTGCTAATTTAGAAGAAACCCTGCGCGTCTCGCCCGGCGCTGTCGGCATCGCCGCCACCCAAGTCGGACGCTTGCAACGCATTGTCCTTGTCGATGTCTCCAGCAAACCCAAGATTAAACAGCATGGCCGATTGATTTTGATCAATCCAGAAATACAAAGCTGGGATGGCATGGTCAAAGGTCGCGAGGGCTGCATGTCCGTTCCGGATTTTACCGGCAACGTCATTCGCGCCGAACGCATTACGATTAAGGCACATGACGAACACGGCAGCGAACACAGTTACGACATGGAAGGCTACGAAGCCCGCGCCGTGCAACACGAATGCGATCACCTTGATGGTTTGTTATTTCTCGACCGCCTGGTTAGCCGCCGCCATGATCTGTTTCCACGGCAGAAAAAATAAATACCAATTTAAGATGCGTGTCTTGGCAACGCAGATCAACAAGTAACAACTTGTTGATAGACTCAAGGCCTGATCAGTATCGCGTCGTTCCGGCCATACGCCGTGCAAGCCGGAATCCATTAAATCAATTACGCTACTGGCCATCGACGTTAGCCGGGTTGAAGAGTTTTTATCTGATGCGATATTTCACAATTGCAGGCTTTTGGTATGTACCGCGGTGCTTATTATTGCCGGTTGCTTGGTAAAAATCAGCCAGACGACTGTTGACCTTCATGGTGTGGCGACGGCGGACAACCGTTTGAAATCCGCGGCGATCTGGACAGGGCCGATTTTTTCAGGGTAAAAAATCATGATCCTGCCTTGCGGGTCCAGCAGATACAAAAACGAAGAGTGTTCAATGCGGTAGTCCATCGCCGTCTTTCCTTGATATCGCCGCGCGATCACGCCGAAGTCGTTAGCCACACCCTGAACAGCCCCGTCTTGACCGGTCAGCCCAACAATCCGCGTGTCATGCGTGGCGAGAAATTTCTTGATCACGTCGGGCTGATCACGACGGCTGTCCACACTCAGGAATACCACTTCCAGCCCACTCGCATCGTTACCGAGTTGTTTGAGCGCCTGTGCGGCCTTTTGCACCGTTATCGGACATACATCCGGACAGCTGGTAAAACCGAAGAACGCCAACTGCCATTTACCAACAGCCGGAAACTGCACTGTCTGTCCATCCTGATTAATCAGGGGTTGCGCCGGGATAACCTTGGGTGGTTCGACGACAAATCCCCGCACATCGCTACTGGCCGCCCCGGCGGCCGTACCACCGCAGATAACTGCGAGTAACACAATACGAAATAGTAATTCAAATTTATTCAATTGCATTTGGATTTCCCAGATGGGTGGTGATTTCATTGAGTGATAATGACGGTCGCTTGCCGGGAAGCAGGACAGGATCAAAAAAAACCGTTTGCCCCGCACATTCCGGCAGTAAAGGTTTATCCGGCACCAGGTCGAGCAGGGCATTGAACAAACTGTGCGCCGGTGTATAGCGCTCGTCTTTTACAGCATGCAGGCGTTTGGCCGCGCGTCCGGAAAAATCAATTCCGAGCCGGTAATTTACCTTGCCGGGAACCGGCGCAACCGGATCCGCCAGTTGCGCCACCTCCGCCAACAGACTGACTTGTTTGAGCTCCTTGACGGAGAGTTTGCGTTTGCCCTGATGCAGCATCGTCGAACCATCGGTGGCAGGGAATGCCCACATCAGTGTGCCATAGCGGCCTAATGCTACCTGATTACGTGGTCCGCAGAACGTCGCGAAATTAATCCCGACTACCGGATACACCGGCACACCACCGCAATAATTGTAATCAAACGGGTCAACCGGACCGGCAAGCACTGGCTCATCGATCGGCACAGTAGTAGTTTGACAGGCTGTTGTCAGCAACACGCCAAACAGTGGCAGGTAAAACGGAAACTTCAAACGTTTGTGGTCGATCATGTCCTCACCGGAAATACAGGACCTGCGTAACAGGTCCTGCCATCAATTTCCATTAACTTCAAAATACGAGTTTGCCATACACCGTGCTGTTGGTGTAAGCACCGCCGTTGCGCAGATTCGTGTACGTCACTTGCGGATACCAGGTACTACTACTGGCCGGTAACGTGACCATCACATCGGCGGTGTTACCGGGTGAAACCAACAGACTGGTTTTGTTTTCCGGACTTGCTAATTTGAAGCCGCCAATGTTGTGGACGGTGAAAGACTGTGTGGCACCGCTGGCGTTCTTGATCTGGAACGTCGCATTTACCGATGGCAAACCGATGAGACGAATTGCAACTTTCTTACCGGGGGCCGCGGTCAAGGTATCCGCGGGTGCGGTAGTGCCCGGCCCTTCATTGCCATTAATGAGAAAATACTTGGGATTGTAGTCTGCAAATATGTCGGTATCGCCAATGGCGCTCTGGGTATGGTAGGTAGGATCAACCGTGCTTAACACCATGTTCCACTCATAGTCATAGGCTGGACCACCGTGGTTGATAACGTTAAGCAGATTACCGGCGCTATCCACGTCTTTGACAATGAGCGCCGCATACATGCCCATCTCCAGATGCTTCACGGTATGCACGTGGCAGTGATACATGTGCGAACCGACATAGCGGGTATCCACCTTGAAGTTATAGGTATCACCCAATACCGGCGCACCGGTCTCCGGTACACCATCGTTATCTTGATTGACATCCAGTCCGTGGGGATGAACGGTATGGCCATGGTAGGGTGCCGCTTCCTGTGGTGCCATCATCAGGCTGAGCACGACATTCGATGTCTGACCAACGCCCAATTGCAGCGTGGGACCACCCAACATACACCCGCCCATTCCGCCGCCGCCACCACCGCCTTGCGCGCAGTACACCCAGAAAGGGATGCTTTTATTATCGCGCATGGTTTTGCTGATTTGCTGTACCTGTAAGGTGACGGCGGTCGCCGCGAGGACCGGAATACCCGACGTAGGATTGGCCGTTGTGGTTGCGCCACCACCTCCGCCAGCGCCACCACCACCACCTCCTCCACCCATCATCGCGGCTTCCGTACTACTGCTTAAAAATATTGCGCTGAGTAGTGCAACACAGATACTGCCTATCCCCTGCAATCGAACGGTGTGTGGTGTAATTTTTGACTGTTTCATGACTACGATCTCCAGAAAATTATTGGCCAACGATCAAGGTTGCAACACCGTTCAGGTAAACGCCGTTGGCGGTTTCCATCTGGGCAGTGTGGACGTGCATCGGAAAAACCTGATTGGCATATTTGATTTGGTAGAGCACCATCATCGTTTGGCCTGCCTTGACGTTAATGGTGTCGACCCAACGCGGGGTCGCGCGTGCGCCATTCTCGGCGATGATCTGCAAATGATTGGCGTGGAAATGCAATGCTTCGTCGAATTGCCCGGCATTGACGACACGCACCAACCCCACCTGGCCGATCGACCCGGCCAGCGTGGTATTGGGATCGCGCATGGCATCGTGCCCACCCAGACCATTCAACATAAAGTAGTTCGGACGGTAAACACTGGTATTGACGCTGCCGCCCTTGCTGGCGACGTCATTCCAGTTTGTCTTGTCCATGTCGGCGGTCACCCAGGTGCGTTCCATATCAAAACGCGGGCCGCCCGTCCAGGCAACCTTGGCACCACCGGCGGCACGCACTAGCAATGCACCGTGCAGCCCCATTTCACGGTTAACGTTGTTGTTGAGCGTGTCGGAATAGAGATACACACCGGCCGTTGGTGTTTTAAATTGATAGATCTTGCTGCCCCCGGCACTAATCGGTGCGGTATCCGTTGTGATTCCCTGCACGACGAAGTTATGCGGGCGGCTATCGTAGTTGTAAACCGTCACTGTCACCGATTCGCCCTCCTGAGTTGCCAGCTCGGGACCCGGCACCATCGGTCCGCCGTTCAAGGCATCGCTATAACCCCAGACATTGAGTGTGGCGCCACCGTGCCCGTTAATCGTTAAGGTGCCGGCGCGAATGTACAGATTGTAATTCGCCGCAAAGGCAGACAACGAGCTGCACAACAACAACAAAAACATAAAAGTTTTACCTATCTTCACAAGCTTTTCTCCTTCAGGTTACAACGGCATGCCGCGAAATACAGATAAATACATTATCTGCTGGAAACAGCTAACTCCATGAATCTAGATCGTTACACTTGCGTTCTGGAAGAAACCGGTTGGTGTGAGTTTTGGCAAACATTCATGTTGGCGGGACGTAAACCTATACTTGAAACAGTACAGTCGTAACACATCCATTGGCGCCTCCTGTGCCACTCGCCGTAATGAATGTACAGCTAACTCCTTTCCAGTAACCGGAGTTGAAATATTGTCTTAAGACAGTAGTCAGTATGGTGGCAATTGTTATTAATACAAATAAATTATTTTTATTACGTTCTTTGAGTTCAGATTTTGAACATTACCCTGTAACGTAACACACATTAATCTCCTACCGAGACACTATGGAATTAACATTTCTACACAGTAAACACGATTGATACAAGACAACGACAACCAATCCTTTATTAACGGTTACTGTTTTTCTCGCAAATCAAACTGGAGCATCGAAACATGTCAAACCGAGTCGCATCCTACGCAAGGGCCAAAGCCAAAATACTATTACAAGCAATCAAGATGCGTGTTGAAGAGCAAATTCTGTGACAGAATCCTGTTAAATACGCAGTTGGGCGTCTTAGCAGCCTGTTGAAAAACGTGATCAGGGGATGCAGCGCAAGGCGGAAACGGACGAAAAAGCGCAGTTTACACGAAGTAAATGAGCACTTTGAGTTCGTTTCCAACGCCGCGATGCGCCCCTCAGCGCGTTTTTCAACAGGCTGTTAGGAAAGAGGAGGTTACCATTCGTGCATGTGCTATAGCACCGCAGGATCGGCGGGATCAGGTTAGAAAGGTAGGCGAGGATATTGTTCATCATCATGGTAAGAAGTACTTTTACTCGGTTCAGGAAGTCAAAGACGCGAATCAACGTTGCAAGATCAGCCAAGATTTTAGTTGTTGGTCGCATGCGATATTTAACACGCACTCAGATTTTGATGCTTATCATCAATCAATCGGCGAACAGTGCGATTACGGTGCCATGAAACTCAGGATGCTTTCCTCTGTAAGTAATGACCCGGGCACGTCTTTGTTCGACATTGATCTGTCGTGGCTGGAGTTCCCGGATATCGATTGGTCTATTTTCGATTTCTTTGATATTTTTTAATCGACCTTGACATTAGACGGTTATAAGCATGACACCCAACAATTCGCTCGTGCCGACATTGGAAGCATCATGCCAGTGCAGTTGCTTCGGTGGTGGCGCGGTACCACATAATCATTTTGTGCCAGGAGAGTAGATGCGCAGCTATCGTGTGTTGGCAAGATGGATGGGCATCCCAATTTTTTGGCATTGGTCAATATTCCTTTGCCTTCCGTGGTTTTATTGGCAATCACGCGGCATCTATGACACTGTTATTATGTTTTTCAGCTATTTCTTATTGCTGGCTGCGCATGAATTGGGCCATGCGGTTATCGCAATTCGGCGCAAGACCAATGTAAAATCCATCCGCTTATTTATTTTACATGGTGAATGTCATCACGATGAAACCTACTGCGAAGTGGATGATGTATATATAGCGTGGGGTGGCATTTTTGCACAGCTTATCATTTTATTTATCGCATTATTTCTCAATATTGCGCTTTCTGCTTTGTTTCCATGGCTTCAGCCGTGGTTAAAGCCGATATTCTGGGTTTTCATTAAGTTAAATATAATCACCATTGTTTTTAATTTAATACCAGTAGCACCGCTTGACGGTCACAAGGCTTGGCGCGCGATTCCATTGCTTAAAGGATGGCTGCAACCTAAATGGCGACAAATATTTCTTGAGCGCAAGCGCAAAAAGAAAAAAATGCTGCAAGCTGAGTCTGAGCGGGTGACCGCAGAAATAATCGAAAAATTAAAGAGAAAATAGTCATGCTCAACTCGTATGTGCCGATGTGGCATAGATCAATTGTTAGATATGTAAACTAACCCCAATTTCGTAAGCGATGAGACCTGTTCAGATGAAGATCAAACTCTATTACACCCCAAAGACCCGCGCCCAGCGCGTGCGTTGGTTATTGGAAGAATTGGCGTTGCCCTATGAATTAGTGCCGATCGATTTGTTCGGTGGCCAAGGCAACACCGCTGAGTACCGTAATATCCATCCGCACGGTGCGGTGCCGGCATTGGACATTGATGGTGAGGTGATGATGGAAACCGGGGCGATGTGTCATTGGCTGACTGAACAGGTGCCAGAGAAACATCTCGCACCTGCGGTTACCGATCCCGCCTACAAGAAATATTTGCAATGGATGTATTACGTGCCGGGGACAATGGAGCCGCCGATTTTCTTAGCCCTGCAACACACCAAGATCCTGCCGGAGGCGCAACGCCTGCCGCAGGTATTGCCGTGGTGTGAACACCGGTATCGCAAGGTGTTTGAGATATTAAATGACCAGCTGCAAGGTCGTGAATATTTGGTCACGGATCACTTTACCACGGCGGATTTGATGGTGGCGTCGGTGTTGACGTGGTTGCCCAAAGAGATCGTCAATTACCCGCAACTTAAAGAGTTTGCGCAGCGATGTAAGGAACGTCCGGCGTATCAGCGCAGTTTGCAGGTGTGAGCCGGTGGTGACCGGGGCTGTATCCAGCCACTATTAAATGATGGGTTGGTGTTGTAGGTCGGGCTTCAGCCCGACCCGATGAACACAGATACACAGTCGGGCTGGTCGCTCCTGGGCATCCTGCCCTCGCGACATTCGTACTCCTGTACATCAAGCCCGACCTACACTTGACATGCAATAGCGACCTCATGCAGCAGCATCAATCTATGCTGTTCAGGCAACCAGAGCCCTGATTTAGTATCAAGCCCAACGCCGTTGGTGCCGATAATCTCTCTGAAAATCAACTGAGTAGGGAGAGCGGCATGGCCTCTTTGGCGAATTGGATCATCGTGATACTGGGTGGGGTGGTGGTGTTTGGGGTGCTTATACTGATGCTGATGTATATCCAGGATATGACCCAGACCCAACATGCGATTCGTCGCAATTACCCCGTGGTTGGCCGGATGCGCTACACCTTCGAGCGCATGGGCGAATATTTCCGGCAGTATTTCTTTGCCCATGATCGCGAAGAGTTACCGTTCAACCGCGCCACGCGAGGGTGGGTGTATCGCACCGCCAAAGGCTTGGGTGGCTTGTTGGGTTTTGGTTCCACCCATGACTTGAGTCAGCCGGGGGCGATGATCTTTGTCAATGCGCCTTTTTCCAAACTCGAAGAAGAAAAGATCCCGATGCCACCGCTGGTCATCGGCCCGCAGTGTGATAAGCCCTTTATCGCCAAGCAGGCCTTTAACATCTCGGGCATGAGTTATGGCGCGGTCTCGACCCCCGCCTTGCGCGCCTTGCTGCGTGGCGCGGCAAAATCCGGGGTGTGGCTGAATACCGGTGAAGGTGGGCTGGCGCCACACCATACCGAGGTGGAGGCCGATATTATTTTTCAGATCGGTACCGCCAAATACGGGGTGCGCGACCTGGACGGAAATCTGGACGACACGCGTCTCAAAGAGGTCGGCGCGGTGGTCAAGGCCTTTGAAATCAAATTATCGCAAGGCGCCAAGCCCGGACGGGGCGGGGTGTTACCGGCGATCAAGGTCACGCAGGAGATCGCGCGGATCCGTGGCATCACCCCCGGGAAAATTTCTTCCAGCCCTAACCGGCACAAAGATATTGGTAATTGTGATCAGTTACTAGAGGCGATTCATCGCATTCGCGCGGTGACTGGCAGACCAGTCGGATTCAAAGCGGTGCAAGGTTCAGATCGATTTATGCGTGAGCTGTGTGAGACCATCCATCGCCGAGGTAGGGACTATGCGCCAGACTTCATCACTGTCGATGGTGGTGAGGGTGGCACTGGTGCGGCACCCCAGGTGTTAGCGGATTACGTCGGTTTGCCGCTGTGCGAAGCCTTACCGCTGGTGGTCGACGTGTTATCCGAGTACGACTTACGCGAGCAGATCCGGGTGGTGGCCTCGGGCAAGTTGGTGACCTCGGCCAATGTCGCCTGGGCCTTATGCATGGGTGCGGATTTCGCGGTGTCGGCGCGGGGCTTTATGTTTGCACTGGGTTGTATCCAATCCTTGCAGTGTCATCGTGATACCTGCCCCACCGGGATCACCACGCACAATAAACGCCTGCAAAAAGGCCTGGTGGTGGCAGACAAGGCCGAGCGGGTCGCCAACTACGCGCATTGGGTTAACCATGAGATCAACGTGATCGCCCATTCCTGTGGTCTGAGCAACGCCCGCGAGTTTCGCCGCGAACATATCCGCATCGTTGAGAAGCCGGGGTTCAGCATCCCATTAAATGAATTGTATCCCCAACCGCAGCAGGTGCGAATCACGTCGCTTAAACGTCCAGCCTAGCCCGACACTTCCCCCTTTGAAAAAGGGGACCCAGGGGGGTTTATATATAAGGGGGGGAACAACAACGTCATGCGCTAAATCGTTATAACTTGATGCCGATCAAGTGCGTAGGCTTTGCTAAGCTTGAATCAGGGTTGATTATCCCTATCTAATTGCAACAATCATGTATCAAGCCTAACTCTAAGGAACCGCGCTTATGCGAATGGATAAACTCACCAGTAAATTTCAATCGGCCCTGCAAGAGGCACAAAGTCTGGCCTTGGGGCGTGACCATCAATTTGTCGAACCCTTGCATGTGATGATCGCCATGCTCGATCAGCAGGGTGGCTCGGTCCGTCATTTGTTGGGCCTGGCCAATGTCAACGTCAATTTGCTGCGTTCGCAATTGGCGGAGGCGATGGAGCAATTTGCCAGTGTCAGTGGCGCGGGCGGCGAATTACATATCTCCAATGACTTGGCGCGTCTGCTGAATGTCACCGACAAACTCGCGCAACAACGCAAAGATCAATACATCTCCAGTGAATTGTTTGTCTTAGCCGCGATCGATGATAAGGGCCAGATCGGTACGCTGTTGCGCAAGGCCGGGGCGACGGTGGCGAATTTGGACAAGGCGATTGAACAAGTGCGCGGCGGCCAGAAGATGGATGATCCCAATGCCGAGGAAACTCGTCAGGCCTTGGAAAAATACACGATTGATATTACCGAGCTTGCCGAACAAGGCAAACTCGATCCAGTGATTGGTCGTGACGATGAAATTCGTCGCGTGATCCAGATATTGCAACGTCGTACCAAAAACAATCCGGTCCTGATTGGTGAACCGGGGGTGGGCAAGACCGCGATTGTTGAAGGCTTGGCGCAACGGGTGGTGAACGGCGAAGTCCCCGAAGGACTCAAAGGTAAACGCGTGTTATCGCTCGACATGGGGGCCTTGTTAGCCGGTGCCAAGTTCCGTGGTGATTTTGAAGAACGCTTAAAAGCCGTGCTGAAAGATTTGTCCAAACAAGAAGGCCAGATCATGTTATTCATCGACGAGATACATACGATGGTCGGTGCGGGCAAGGCCGAGGGTTCGATGGATGCCGGTAACATGTTAAAACCGGCCTTGGCGCGCGGTGAACTGCATTGCATCGGCGCGACCACCCTGGATGAATACCGCAAATACATTGAGAAAGATGCGGCGTTGGAACGGCGTTTCCAAAAGGTATTGGTCGAAGAACCCAATGTCGAAGACACCATCGCGATCCTGCGCGGTTTGAAAGAAAAATACGAAGTCCATCATGGCGTGGACATTACCGACCCGGCGATCGTCGCGGCCGCCACGTTGTCGCATCGTTATATAACGGATCGGCAATTGCCCGACAAGGCCATTGATTTGATCGATGAGGCCGGCAGTCGTATTCGCATGGAGATCGATTCCAAGCCGGAATCCATGGACAAGCTGGAGCGGCGTGTTATCCAATTGAAGATTGAGAGTGTGGCGTTAAAGAAAGAGACTGACGAGGCCTCCAAGAAACGCCTGGAAAAATTGACCGGCGAGGTGGATAAACTCGAACGTGAATACAAAGACCTCGAAGAGATTTGGAGCGCGGAAAAAGCGGCGTTGCAAGGTGCACAGCATATTAAGGAGGCCTTGGAGCGCGCACGCATCGAATTAGAAACGGCGCGCCGTGCCGGTGACTTGGCGCGCATGTCCGAATTGCAATACGGCCGTATACCTGAGTTGGAAAAGAAACTCGACATGGCGGCGCAAGCCGAGATGCAAGAAACCAAATTGCTACGCAACAAAGTCACCGAGGAAGAGATCGCCGAGGTCGTCTCCAAGTGGACCGGCATTCCAGTATCAAAAATGCTCGAAGGCGAGCGCGATAAATTATTGCGCATGGAAGAGTCGCTGAACAAACGCGTGGTCGGACAAAGTGAATCGCTCAAGGCGGTGGCCAACGCGATTCGGCGTTCCCGCGCCGGACTCTCCGATCCGAATCGGCCCAGTGGTTCGTTTTTATTTTTAGGTCCCACGGGTGTGGGTAAGACCGAATTAACCAAGGCGCTGGCGGAGTTTTTGTTTGATACCGAAGAGGCGATGGTACGCATCGACATGTCTGAGTTTATGGAAAAACATTCGGTGGCCCGCATGATCGGTGCGCCACCGGGTTATGTCGGTTATGAAGAAGGCGGCTATTTGACCGAAGCGGTGCGACGCAAACCTTACGCGGTGATCTTGCTGGATGAAGTGGAGAAGGCGCATCCGGATGTATTCAACATTTTATTGCAGGTGTTGGATGATGGTCGCTTGACCGATGGTCAGGGTCGCACCGTGGATTTTCGTAACGCCGTTATTGTCATGACCTCGAATCTGGGTTCGCAACAGATTCAGGAATTGTCCGGCGAGGAAAATTACGCGGCGATGAAGGCGGCGGTGATGGATACGGTGGCGCAACATTTCCGCCCTGAGTTTATCAATCGCATTGATGAGGTCGTGGTGTTTCATCCGCTGGGCCGTGAGCAAATTCGGGCGATCACCACTATCCAGATCGATTACTTGCGTAAACGTCTCAAGGAACGCCACTTAGGTTTTGAATTATCCGAACGGGCATTGGATAAACTCGGTGAAGCCGGCTTTGATCCGGTGTATGGGGCGCGGCCACTGAAACGGGCGATTCAGCAACAGGTCGAAAATCCCTTGGCGCAAGATATTTTATCGGGCAAGTTTATGCCCGGCGATGTGATTGTTGTGGATGTGGACAAGGATCATTTTGTGTTCAAGAAGAGCAGCAAGAAGGCCGTTGCCGCGTAAGTTGGTTTAATCTTCAGTGGTAGGGCGCATGAAGATTTAATCTGTCCCGGTTAGCATCGTTTGCTGACCGGGATTCCCAAGTTATGCAAACTGGTATGCTCGCCTTAAGCAACCGTTTGCGATCGCCATCATAACCCCTGCGCTTTTCTTTGAATAAGTAATATGTCTGACGAGTCAATGATCAGATCATGATACATATCGGCGCGTGCCCGCTGATGTTCCGTTGGGATCAGCGCGCCCGAAACGATTTGTTGCGCCAGCAGCACGTCGGCATCGTTGACGATGCCATCATTGTTGATATCGCCGGTGTTAGCGGCCGTGACTCGGATAGCAACGAATTGTTGATTTGTGTAAGTCCCGCTTTTTACCTGGATGACAACAAACCGCCATAGACCTACCAAGGAAAAGTCTGGCTTCCATGAGAGTAGTCCGGTTGTTGCGTCGAGAATTATCCCTGGTGATCCGAAGGATAACGCATAGGTGGCGTTGCTCCAGGTTGATTGTACCTGATACTGGTACGTTACATCCGCATCCGCGGTATTCACCGGTGTGGAAGTAATGACAAGTGGAATACTCGTCGCATCCAGGGGATTGCCGCCATAGGTTACTTCGAGATTGTCGTTATAACCATCGCCATCCGTGTCGGCTTTTAATGGATCAGTGTGATGAGTTTTCACTTCGGCATAGTCGGAAAGACTATCACTGTCAGTGTCATACTTCAGCGGAGCGGTGTGGTAGACATTGACCTCTTCCCCATCCAGTAAGCCATCGCCATCGGTGTCGGCTTTTAACGGATCAGTGCCATAGGTATTGGCTATTTCGACGCTATCTGGAAGTCCATCACCATCAATATCGGAATTTTTGGTATAGACAATGACTGGCGCATAGTCGTAAAACGATTGGCTCTTGCCTTGGGTGGCATTCGTGCTGGCCACTGTCAGCCGCAATACATATTTGCCAGGGGGCACGGTTGCGGTATTCCACTGGCCAAACTCCATGTTTCTTTTGCCGCCGGTGCCGGATAAGCGAGTCGGTTGCCAGGGATTAGCGGCGGTCCCACACACATAGAAATCCTCGCCACTGCAGTAGTCAATTTGGTAGGTTGTTGCAACCTGCGATAAATTATGTCCATTGCTGGCGTTACCGGTTAACTTTATTCCACCTCTGACAAAATTCCATGCGTTGGTCGATGGGTACAGCAAATGTACCGCCAGCGGTGAGTACAGCGGGTCGCCATAAAAAATACCGCTAACGTTAGGTTCACCCAACCAGACGGCATCGCCCAGTGGCAGACCACGCAGCAGATACACCAACGTGCCCATTGATGTCGTGTCAAAAGAATGGCCGCCGGATTGGTGGTGGCTCAGGCTACCCCAAAATGCCGTCCCCCCCAGTCGACTCAGGAAATTTGCTGCGTAATCGCCATTGGCGGTTTGCCTGTGACCTTGTTCAAAGGATCCATTCGCGAGTAACTCGGTGGTAGCGCCCGTTTTCTTGAACGAGACTGCGTCAAAGCCAATTCGACCGGTGATGTTGCCGGTGAAGAAAAGTGCAATTTCATTGTAGTTCAAACCGAGATTGGCAGGCGGGATAATATCGCGCTGGATCAGTGTCCAGCCGGTGCCGCCAGCAAGTAGCGCCGTGTCGATCCTAACCTGATATTGGCATGTTGTTGCTTCGGGTGCGCCAGTTAATCCAATCGGGCAGGGTGTGCCCACTGATTTGGGATAGTTGAAACGCACGTACGTATAGAAGGTGCCCGGAGCTTGGAGTGCCTGGCCACTATAATTAAAAGCCAATTGATAGCTCGGTGGATTGTTGATATCCGGGCTGCTGGTGGCGACAATCTGGCTGAGCCCGATCTTATGTATGCTGGGACAGGATTGCTGTGTGCCATCGAGAATGCCGTTGTTATAAACGTAGCAGTTAGGGTTTGTCACTTCATCCGAGTTGGAAAACCAGACACTGGCGTTGCCATCCACACTATTATTCTCAACCACCTGCGGCGGGTCGTTTTGATCCACGCTATAAGGTTGCCAACCCGTAGGCCAAACGGCAAAGATCGATACCGGGTATGATTGAAAGTTATAACCAATAAAACCTTCCGCTACACCCACGCATTCCGTATTGATCTCAGCAAAGGGATCGGTTGATGTGGCACGACAGGCAATAGGATCGGGGGCATTGGTACAAAGTGTAACTTGGCAGGTATCATTCTTGCGCCAGTTGAGCAGTGTATTGAAACCACCCGCAACGGTGTGACCATCTAACGAACCGAAATATACCAATGCATCGGTGGCCAAGGGCGAGCGTGAAGCGCTATGCCCTTGAATGATTTCATTGGGGACACCCTTGTTAAATTGCGCCAGGCAATAGGTCGGACTCTTACCGCGCGGATCAGTTTGATCAAAGGCAAAATAATGATTTAGACTTTGATAATCACTACACTCAGTGCGACTCTCCCCAAATAAACCAAGGGGGTAGCGCCAGCCTGTCATGTAATCACCGTAAATCGGCGTCCGCGTGGCGTAATTAAGCCAGGTTGAACTACCCCCCGTACTGCCAAAGGTAGAACCATACAGTTTGCCGTACCAACCGTTTGCTTCGGCGGCGAGGGCGCGATCCACCAAGGCATTGGTGGAGGCTAGATCAACCCCATCAATACGGCCAATGATGTACTCATTGTCCAACGCAGGATTAACAACACGCATCCCGCGACCATCAGCAAAGGCCTTCGCCCGTTCGTTAAAGTTATAAAACAAAACATCATCGGTGAGGTAATGGGCCAGCCAAAATTTAAGATAATTATCAACCGAGGTTGATTCGCCCGATGAAAACAGGTTTGATTTGTCAACCGTCATCCGTGTCGGTACGCCACGGGTGGTGACGATGTAACGAATACGACTCGCGGCGTTTAATGCGAGGATATTCTCGGCGGTGTAGATCGGTAAGCTCACATCACCGCAAGCCACGGGTCGTTTGCTGGTGGTGACTGAAGTACAAATACCTAAACGCAGGATTTGATCGCGCAGGTTTTGAAACTCTGTCCAACTGATGTAGTACTGATTCGGAACCTTGATATGAATGATTCTTGCCGGATTGATGTTGCGTTGCTGGGCGTAGTAGCTGCCCACCTGTGGGGAATCAATCGAATTGTCATTGACAATAACGAGGACATCATTGCGTGCCGCGAAAGCAGTCGCGCAAGTAAAGAACAACAGCATAGATAAACAGGTTTTTAATTTGAGAGTGGCGACAGTCATATCAGATCCCTTTTAATTTTTGCCAATCCCAGTTCGATGGGATAAGTGCGTCATTAATCTATGTCGGAATAATCAGGCATGTCAAATCAATTTAGCGCTAACGATTAAAACGAATTTTTTATATTTGGAATTGTTGTAACAAAACGTACATAAAGAATAGTGGATGCATCAAAATTAAGCAGATTGTGCGAGAAGGAATACAGTACGTTTCATTAAAAGATGTGGCGGCGGACTATCAGCGTGGTTTAGCTGATAACGAGATTTGCAAGACAAGGGGGATCTTTCGCTGCGGTAAAATTTTAATAGCTTGCTACTGGCTAAAGATCATACCCGCATATTCGGGATGCGCCGCGAGGCATTGATGTACTCGCGTTCGCTGATGACGCCATCATTACGTAACTTGCGCAGTTTGGTGATTTCATTGATGAGCATGCGGTGTTTGTCGATCCGTACCGCCTGACTGGCCAACAGAATGCGCTGTTTGAGTTCATCGACAAATTTATCAAAGAGTTCTTTGTTTGGATTGCTGTATAACAAACTGATCAGCACACAACCACAATAGCGGCTGCGGAACTCCGTGACATTGGGCGAACGATACAAAAACATCAACAAGGAACCCAGCAATAATAAAATAAAGATCACCACCAACGGGATTAAACGGCTGAGGGTCTCGCCGCTGGGATGATTATAAATATAGATACCATAGGCCAGCGCCGCAATCCCAAAATAAATCATGCTCAGCATCCAACGCCAGGAAACATTCCGGTGACGCACCGGCCAGGGTTCGAGCATGCACAAGTTCAGATTATAAATTTTCTGGCCGAAGAGGTTGTCGAGCGTGATATTTATGTATTTGTCGTCGTAGATTTGGAAGGTGCGCGTTTCGCCCTTGGCCTTGCTGACCTGGATCATGGTCTTGTTGATGGACCGGTGTTGTTCGGGCTGCTCAGAGCTGAGGGAGGAGGGGTCCATATTCGCCTTTACCGGGATGAAGTTGTTAGGCTACTGAGTTCTTCGCTTGCGGCTGCAGGCCTGTGTGCCGACGTATCCTAAAAGGATAGCCAGGAATTATCAAGTAGACGGCCGCCGCCTGGTAAGTTTTTACCGGTAACGGCTGTCTATTTGTGCACAACCCGGCGAAAACGCCTATGCTATTTAATCCAACCTGGGATATCCCCGCTCATGCTAATTAAACGACCCTCTGACATCTTAGCTTCGGAAATTACCACACCACAGATCTATGCAAGCCGCCGAGACTTCATGCGTGCCGCCGCCGGGATGGCGTTGCTGCCGCTGCTGGCACAGGCGGCCGGCAAGGGTAAATCGTTACCGTTTGTCTCCTCGGCCTACCAATTGCCGGATGAAACCAAGACCTCCTTGGACGACATTACCCATTACAACAATTTTTACGAATTCGGCACCGACAAATACTCACCGGCGCATCAGGCGCAACAACTGGAAGTGAGTCCCTGGTCTGTCGCCATTGAAGGCGAAGTAAAAAAACCGGGGGTGTTCACCCTGGAAGATATTCTCAAGCCGCATCCATTGGAAGAGCGGATTTATCGCCTGCGTTGCGTGGAAGGCTGGTCGATGGTGGTGCCCTGGATTGGTTTCTCACTGGGTGATCTACTCAAACGTTTTGAACCCACCTCGCGTGCAAAATATGTCGAATTCACCACGCTGCAACGACCCATACAAATGCCCGGACAAAAAAGCCGTGTGCTGGATTGGCCCTATGTCGAGGGGTTGCGGATTGATGAGGCGGTACATCCCTTAACATTGCTGGCGGTTGGGCTGTACGGGGAGGTGATGCCCAAGCAAAACGGTGCGCCGATTCGGCTGGTGGTGCCCTGGAAGTACGGTTTCAAGAGCATCAAATCCATCGTCAAGATCCGCTTGGTCGAACAGCAACCGGTGTCATCCTGGATGAAGGCAATCCCGAGTGAATATGGATTTTACTCCAATGTAAATCCCGAGGTGGATCATCCACGCTGGACCCAAAAACGCGAGCGGCGTATCGGCGAGTTCAGCAAGCGTGTGACCTTGCCATTTAATGGCTATGCGCAGCAAGTCGCCTCACTGTATGCCAATATGGATCTGAAAAAGAATTTTTAACCTCGACCTGGCGATTTAATTAATCCATGCAAGTACGCGTTGTGACGGTGAGCAAGCCGCTGGTCTTTTTTCTGTGTCTGTTGCCAATACTGGCGCTCGTCTGGCGCTGGTATCAACATCAACTCGGCGCCAATCCTCTCGAATTGATTATACGCAGCCTGGGCGAGTGGGGGCTGCTGCTGTTGCTAATTACCCTGACGATGACACCCTTGCGGGATGCCCTCGGTAAGTCCTGGCCGATCCAATACCGCCGCATGTTGGGATTGTTCAGTTTTTTTTACGTGTGTCTGCATTTAACCACTTATCTGTGGGTAGACCAGTTTTTTGATTGGGATGAAATTGGCCACGATATCCTCAAGCGTCCCTTCATTACCGTGGGGATGCTGGCTTTTATCTTATTAGTGCCATTGGCCGTCACCTCAACTCGACGGATGCAACGCTGGCTTGGCAAAAACTGGCTCCGTTTACACAAACTGGTGTATGGGATTGTGGTGCTGGCCGTGCTGCATTTCTTTTGGTTGGTCAAGGCCGATATCACCCGGCCGCTCTATCTGGCCATCGCGGCCGGGACGTTATTGCTCTATCGGCTTTATCGTCACTGGGCCAAGGCTTCGCCCCACACCGCACCACGTCGTGTCGTCGAATCTTTCGCAGACCGACCGCGATAGTCGCGACAGATTGCCTATTTCAGCGGGAGTTTCGTCAGGTCAGGCTCGAATGGCGCTTACTTAAGGCCATTGTCCAGGTTTTTCGTCATTCCCGCGAAAGCGGGAATCCCGCAGTTTCTTCGGATGTCCTGGATTCCCGCTTTCGCGGGAATGACGGAATGCGGAGTGTTTGGGACGTGAGCAGTGAATTCGTGGAGTAGCATCTTAAAGTAAGTGCCATTCAGGTCAGGCTCCGTGCCATCCCCCATTTGTGCGCTTTTTGTACTATTATGGATGAGCCCCACAGTACAAAATTTAAAATAATTCCAGGACATGGCATAATGCGCAGAGTTTTAATTGTTATCGCCTGATGGGGCATCTGTGCCAAGGCCTTATTGTTTCATTGACGTTTTTAAAATTAATGTAGGAGGGGACTAATGTCTCTTAGCCGTCGTGAGTTTATCCAGATTATGGGCATCGCCGCTGCCGCCGGAATGGTTCCGGGTTGTGGTGAGAATAACCAGAAAAAAGGCACAGGACAGGGCCCGGCGTCACAAGCCCGCAAGCCTGAAGACCTCTATAACATCGCACAATTTGGCAATGTATCACTGATGCACATCACCGACAGCCACGCGCAATTACAACCAATTTATTTTCGTGAGCCCAATGTCAATCTCGGTGTAGCGGGCATGCAAGGTCAATCCCCGCATATCGTTGGCGACAAGTTTCTAAAACAGTTTGGCGTGATGCCGGGCAGTATCGAGGCCCATGCGTTTACCTATTTGAATTTTGACGAAGCGGCCAAGACCTTTGGTATGGTCGGCGGCTTTGCACATTTGCGTACCCTGGTGAAAAAATTGCGTGCGGAACACGGCGCCAACAAGACCTTGTTACTGGATGGTGGTGATACTTGGCAGGGTTCCGGTCTGGCCTATTGGACGCGCGGTAAAGACATGGTCGGTGCCGGCAATCTACTGGGTGTGGATGCGATGACCGGTCACTGGGAATTTACCTATTTAGATAAAGAAGTGATCGAAAACGTGAAGGCATTCAAAGGTGATTTTGTTTGCCAAAACGTGTTTGTTAACGATGATGCCATGCTGACCGGCTATCCGTTTGCGGATTTTGCCGGTTTTAGCGAAAGCAGCCAGCGCGCCTTTAAACCCTATAGCATCAAACAAATGGGCGATGTGCGCGTTGCGATCATTGGCCAGGCGTTTCCCTATACCCCGATTGCGAATCCTTCCCGCTTCATGCCGCACTGGACTTTTGGTATTCGTGATCAGGAAATGCAAAAACTCGTCAATGATGTCCGCAGCAATGAGAAACCCGATGTGGTGGTGGTGATTTCCCATAATGGGATGGAAGTGGATCTAAAGATGGCGGAAGTCGTGACTGGCATCGATGTTATTTTTGGTGGTCATACCCATGACGGCGTACCTTCACCCAGTATTATTAAAAATGCGACGGGTCAAACCCTCGTGACCAATGCCGGTTCCAACGGCAAGTTCCTGGGCTTTATGCAATTGGATGTGCGCAACGGCAAGGTGCAGGACTTCCGCTATCGGTTGTTGCCGGTATTTTCCAAGTTGCTGGAAGCCGACAAGGAAATGCAAGCGTACATTGACACCACCCGCAAACCGTATGCGGCAAAATTATCGGAGCAGTTGGCGATTGCCGATCCCGAGGGTGGGGCGTTGTATCGGCGCGGCAATTTCAACGGCACGTTTGATCAAATCATTTGTGATGCCTTGCGTGTGGTGAATCATGCGCAAATTTCCTTGTCACCGGGTTTCCGCTGGGGCACCACGGTGCTGGCGGGTCAGACCATTACCATGGAACATGTGATGGATCAAACCGCCATGACCTATCCGGAGACCTATGCGCGGGATATGACGGGCGAGGAAATCTTGCTGATCTTAGAAGATGTGGCGGACAACTTGTTCAATACCGATCCCTATAAACAGCAGGGCGGTGACATGGTGCGGCTCGGTGGCATGGATTACACCATCGACGTGAATGCCAAGATCGGCAGCCGGATTAAAGACATGCGGCTGGACGATGGCACGCGGATCGAAGCGAATAAAAAGTACAAAGTCGCCGGCTGGGCCACCGTCGGTTCCCAGTCCGCGGGCGAACCCATCTGGGATACCGTGGCAAAATATTTGCGTGATACCAAGGTGGCCAAGATCAAGAAATTCAATACCCCCAAGATCATCGGCGCCAAGGACAATCCCGGTATTGTGGATTACAAGGGCGAGATCGGCTAAGGCCATTTTTCGCTGCATAGCTAAATTAGGAAAGGGAGCGTTGCTCCCTTTTTTTATTGCTGTGCAGAATACATTATGAATTTCCCAAAGAAAACAGATGATGATGACGTAGTCGCAAGAGAAAGTTATTGGAAAGAAGTTTTTCTTTCTCGCGGTGAGTATGGCTACAACAAAAACTGAAAGCATAACAAGTCGCTCAAGGCTGTTCGCTGTCGCGCACTGGATAGGTCCCCGTTGGCGCTCTCTGGCGCAGTTTTCAGTGGTGTGTGTTATAGTCATTACTTCTATCCTCCAGAGGAATTAATCTTATGGCGTTCAAAAAGCAGCTCTCTCCTGCGGCACATGCCGCTTCCGTGATGAAAGCGATTTCATCCGCACAAAATAGCGCGATGCAGGCATTTTCCGGCTGGGGCAAGACGACCCAGAAAGCGGTCACTACTGCCGAAAAGAATCTCGCCGCGACAGCCAAGAAAGTCAACCGCATGAAGTCGCGCGCCGCCAAGGCACTCAAGCGCGTGCAAAAAGCCAAGGCGAAGGAAGTAAAAGCTATCGCCAGCAATGCCCGTAAACTGGTCCAGGTCGAACTGGCCTCCGCGCGCGCCGCGCTAAAAACGGCTCGCGACTCGCACGTCATTGCCAAGGCGGCACATAAAGTGTTTCAGCTGGTCGAAACGAGTGTGGCAAGCGGCGTGAAGGCGGCGGAGAAAGCCGCGCAGCCAAAAAAACGGCGTCGACGCATTACGAAACTGGCTGCCTGACTCCCCAAGCCGCTAACAGGGATGTTGGTGACTGGTTTGTCCGCAGGACGGAACAACGGGGTGAGCTGACATCACGTTGCGGGTGCGCATGGGGCCGTATGCTGTATGCCTGTCTGCAAGGTTGTTCTGCCACATAGCGGCACCATGCTTCTGCTGAAACAAAAGTGCATGATGCAAATAGGCCTCATTGAATTTTACGCCTGATATTGATTGTAACTGCTCAAATAGAGTTTTGTCGTTGTTCACCTCGGTTTATGCCGCCAATAGTCGCAAGCCATGCCGGCAGGCAATCCATCTCAGTGATCTGTAATGGGGTGAGTGTTCATGCGGTTCCAACGCCGCTTGGTTTACTCATGACGCTGGTAAATGATGCGAGGATATAAAATGTTGGTTATTCCTTTGCCCCCAGCTTACGCGCACGTTGCAGCCGCTCCTGCAATTCAGTGGCGGTATCGGCTATGTAATTCGGATCGATATCCGGCCAGTGCGCGCCTTGTTGGCGAATGAGTTCGGCGATCACATTGATACCATCGGGCTGTGCATTCAGCGCGGGGATGTAGTGAAAGCTTTCGCCCCCGGCGTGGAGATAACGTTCTTTATTTTGCATCGCCAATTCTTCCAGCGTCTCCAGACAATCCACCGCGAATCCCGGGGCAATGATCTGGATGTGTTTAATGCCTTGTTGGGCCAGCTCGATCAAGGTGAGATCCGTGTAGGGTTGCAACCAAGGCTCGCGGCCAAAACGGGATTGAAAGGTCACCAGCCACTGCTCGGCGGATAAACTCAAGCGTTCGGCGATCAGCCGCGCGGTTTTCTGGCAGTGACAATAGTAGGGGTCACCGGCGGTGATGTATCGCTGTGGGATGCCATGAAAGGAGATCAACAATTTTTGCGGCACGCCGTGTTGTTGGAAACTCTGGGTAATGCTGTTGGCCAGTGCTTGAATATACAGAGGATGATCATGGTAATGCATGCAAAATCGCACATCCGGAATCAGCCGCCAGGTTTGTAGTTCCTGAGTTACCGCATCAAACACGGCAGCGGTAGTCGTCGCCGAATATTGCGGGAACAAGGGGATCACCAACAGCCGTTGCAGATTTTTTTCGCGCAATTGCGTCAACGTATCCACGATCGCCGGGTTACCGTAACGCATGGCGGTACAGACCACGACCGTATCCGCGAACTGTTCGTTCACTGCATTCGACAACGAGGTTGTGTAGTGCAACAGTGGTGAGCCGCTGGCTTGCCAGACGCTCTGATATACATGTGCCAGTCGGCGCGGACGGAAACGTAAAATAAAGCCGTGTAACACCAACCACCAGAACCAGCGTGGCGCCTCGACTACTCGGGGATCCCAGAGGAATTCCGCCAGATAACGGCGTATTGCCGAGGGGGTGGCTGCATCCGGGGTGCCGAGATTAACTAATAAAATGCCGGTGGTGGCAGCAGTGGCGTGTGAGGTGCGAGTCGATTTATAGTGGGGCATGGTCTATTAATGTCAGTAGTGGGTGAGGCAATTTATGCGGGTTGGGGGTTGAATGCAAATTGTATTTCTTGATCTGGCCAGTGTCGATACTGGCGACCTTGATCAATCCTGTTTACACCAAATCGTGGTGAATGAATAAATGGCACTGTTTATTCCTCCCTGGTTTAGCTTGTCATTGCCGCTGCGGTATGCCTTTGATAAAACCACCGCACTGCACGATCAACCGCACGACAACATTTCCTTGTCCGAGGATCAGCCCATCTTGTGCCAACAGTGCCGGACGGTGATTACCACGGCCACTGCCGCGATCGAATTGGCAGGACAACATGCACATCGGCTGACCAACCCGGCCGACGTGACATTTGAGGTGGTGTTATACCGCGAGGCGAATTGCGTGGCGCAGGGCCCTCCAACCTGGGAGCATTCGTGGTTTACCGGTTTTGCCTGGCAACTCGCCTTATGTGGGCGATGTGCCATGCACCTGGGTTGGTTGTATACCAAACCTGAAAGCCTCGGTTTTTATGGGCTTATCAAGACGCAATTGGTGTTTGGTAAAAACGGTAAAATAAAATAGACTGTGATACCAGTCGCAGAACGATTGATGTAATTGGGACAAAGTGCGCAACTCTGATTTCCGCGCAGATTCTCGATACCATAACGACAACCCACTCCAAGGAGATAAAAATGAAAATGCACTATTTAGTTTTAGCAGCAAGCATGATCCCAGCCGTCGTAATGGCCGCAGGTGAGGCGACAACAGCGGCACCGGCAGAAAAAGCCGCACCCGCCGCTGCCACGGCTCCAGCCGCCGCCGCAACCACTGCCCCAGCCAGCACAACCACCGCAGCACCGAAACAGGATGTGGCGGAGCAATCCGGTTTCCAAAAGGGCAGTGTTGTACGTTCTATCTTTACCAGTGAAGTGAAGGACCGTGAACCCACCGATAAATTAACAGAGTCAGAACCCAAGCAAGTCTATTATTTCACTGAACTGCGCGACATGAACGGCCAGACCGCCACTCACCGGTGGGAACATGAAGGCAAGGTGATCACCGAGATTAAATTCAACGTGAAAGGCAATCGCTGGCGCGCATGGTCAAGCAAGAACTTTGTGCCGCAAGCGGCCGGGGCCTGGAAGGTATCCGTGGTCAATGGTGCGGGCGAGGTGATTTCTGAGGAATCATTCAATGTGGCTGCAGCCGCCAAGGCCGCCGCCGCAGCGAGCCCGGCAGCAGCACCTGCGAAGGCAGAGGCCGCCGCGCCTGCGCCAGGAACCAGCGTACAACCCGCGCCTGCCAAAGGTGCAGCGCAGTAACGAGCAACAACACGACCTCCAAGTCGTTAACACCACGCCCCCGCTTGCGGGGGCGTTTTTGTTAGTGGCTGAGTTTTTTGTATTTGATGCGATGCGGTTGATCGGCCGCGTCACCCAGACGGCGTTTGCGATCCGCTTCGTAATCGGCGTAGTTACCTTCAAACCAGACCACTTGCGAATCACCTTCAAAGGCGAGGATGTGGGTGGCGATGCGATCCAGGAACCAGCGATCGTGCGAGATGATCACCGCGCAGCCGGGGAATTCGAGCAAGGCATCTTCCAGCGCACGCAAGGTTTCCACGTCCAAGTCATTGGTCGGTTCATCGAGTAACAACACATTGCCGCCGCTCTTCAGCAACTTGGCGAGATGGACACGATTGCGTTCACCGCCGGAGAGTTCACCGATGCGTTTTTGCTGATCGTTACCTTTAAAATTAAATCGGCCGACATAGGCGCGTGATGGCACGGTGTATTTGCCCACGGTGATCATGTCCAGGCCATCGGAGATATCTTCCCATACGGTCTTTTTGTCATTGAGGGAATCACGGCTTTGATCAACATAAGACAACTGCACCGTCTCACCTACAATGATGTCACCACTATCGGGTTTCTCTTGACCGACGACCATGCGAAACAGCGTGGTTTTACCCGCGCCGTTAGGGCCGATGATGCCGACGATGCCACCGGGCGGCAGGCTGAAGTTCATGTGTTCATACAGGAGCCGATCACCGTAGCCCTTGCTGACGTCGACCGCCTGGATGACGACATTGCCCAAGCGTGGCCCCGGTGGAATATACAGTTCCTTGGTTTCATTGCGTTGCTGATATTCCTGCGAGGCCATCTCATCAAAGCGGGCGATGCGTGCCTTGCTCTTGGCGTGACGGCCCTTGGGGTTGGCCCGAACCCATTCCAGCTCATCCTTCATTGCCTTCATGCGTGCGGTTTCCTGCTTTTCCTCGGTCGCCAGGCGTTGCTGTTTTTGTTCCAGCCAGGAGGAATAATTGCCCTGCCAGGGGATGCCTTCACCGCGATCCAATTCCAGGATCCAACCGGCGACGTTATCGAGGAAGTAACGATCATGGGTGACCGCCACCACCGTACCCGGATATTCACCTAAGAACCGTTCCAGCCAACCGACCGATTCGGCATCCAAATGGTTGGTCGGTTCGTCCAGCAATAACATATCCGGCTTCGACAGCAACAGCCGACACAAGGCCACACGCCGACGTTCACCGCCGGAGAGGGTGCTCACCTCGGCATCCCAAGGCGGCAGACGCAGGGCATCAGCGGCGATGTCGAGGGTGCGATCCAGGTTATGGCCATCGGTGGTTTGTAATAAGTTTTCCAGCTTGGCCTGCTCGGCGGCCAGCGCGTCAAAATCCGCGTCCGGCTCGGCATACGCGGCATAGACTTCTTCTAAACGGGTCAAGGCGGTTTTAATGTGCGCCACGGCCTCTTCAACATTACCGCGCACGGTTTTATTGGCATCGAGTTTGGGCTCCTGCGGCAAGTAGCCGATCTTGATACCGGGCTGGGGCGTGGCCTCACCCTCGATCTCGGTATCCACCCCCGCCATGATGCGCAATAAAGTGGATTTACCCGAACCGTTTAACCCCAGCACGCCGATCTTGGCGCCGGGAAAAAAGCTCAAGGAAATGTTTTTGAGGATATATTTCTTGGGCGGGACGACCTTGCCCACCCGGTGCATGGTGTAAATGTATTGAGCCATGGAGTTTCCGTGCTAGATAAAAGATAGCGTGATTGTACGTCAAGAACGCGTGGGGTCACCAGTGGTGGTGGGTGGATGTAGGACTAACAGGAATATTAACTTCCGAAAAGGTGATATTCACCAACAGCGCTAATTATCACCGGTTTTCATAGCCGTACGTGGCAAGCTCATAATCGATTCCATCAATGCGATCCCCCATTGATTTTTCCAGGCAGGCAATGTCAGGCCCGCAGGCATTGCGCTGGGTCAGCCATTGCTGCTGGGATTTTTTTAACTCGGCGATTTGGTTAGCCGTGTTTTTCTTGGTCTTGTAATACTCCAGGGCGAGTTTGTACGTTTGCGTCACACTTTGGTCATAGGCGGCGAGCGCTACCGATTCGCAGATGGTTTTCTCCACTTCAGTGGCGGCCTTAGTGCAGTCAAAGGAGGCGACTGGTTTCGCGTGTTCCGGTAAGCGCTTCAGGATCAGAATGGTCTCGTCATGCCAACGCAAAGCCAGTTGTTCCGTGTTCAATACAATAAGCCAAACACCCTTGATTCCAACGTCAGGGTTCTGACCACCGCCGAGGTTTTTGCCGAATAGACCCTCCTTGCACAGCAGGGATAACACTTCGATAGGTGCGTTATCGGCCAGGGGCAATTGAAAGTCTTTTGCTGTGGGGAGTACTGGAGAAAATCCCCGGCTGGCGATGCTGGTGCCCACCACGTTTGCAGCAGTGGTGCGATGCACAATGATTTTGGGATTATCACACCGTTTGTCATCTGGCGCATTGGTTGTCACGACTTGCGCTGTAAATGAATATACACGACCAAGAAACTTATGAACATTATACTTATCGTCTCTGGTTCGATGCCAATGCGATTCGCCTTGATCGGTGTGGACTTCAGCAACCTGCCATGTGCCGATGAGTGTTGACGGAAGCGCCGTTGGTGCGGAGGCCGACACGTTTTCCGCCTGACAGGAGATACAGCACAGGGGAAGGATGAAGGTGAGCGTAAGGATATTCGCGGTGAGTGATCGCAGGTTATGTCGCATGGCTGTCATTATGTATTCCTTCACGCCGTACGCAATTTTCCGTAGTTGTTGGTGAGATACAAGGCCACCTCATTCTCGCGTCGTTTCACCAGAGTCTGCAATATTTCACCGCCAGATATGTTCGCCTTCCTAACGGCCACCATTGCAGGCCCTACTTTTCCTTGGTTAATAGAGTCGGTAACGATCTTAAACTGATTGCCTGGGTTGTAAGCAAAGCTGACCAAGGCATCGAACTCATGTTGTGTGATATCAACATTTATTGCTTTTTTCACCATCTTTTCATAATCCGGAACGATATGGCGTAAGAGTTTCTTCTCTTGCTCCGGCGTCAAATTGACCAAGGCCCGATTAGTTCTGGCAAACTCATCTGCAGTGGGTACCGTGGTTTTCGTCAAACCTGATCCTGTTGCAATCTTTTGTGCAGTGATGAGATTGACACCAATGGCTGTCAGGACTGCTGTGATTGTAGCGGGGCTCCGTTCTTTCATATCATACCCGGGTCCTAAAGTGACACCACTGGCACCTTTGGGCCAGTGCAAACGATTGCTGATGTTTGGATATGCTTCGTGAGTATAAATAAAGTCCAACCCTTTCTCCGAAATATGAAAGTGGGAGGCGGGACGTGAAAACTCAAATGACGGCGTGTGATTTTTTGCAAATGCGAGGGCGCGAAGGCCTGCGGCGCCTATGGCGGTGTACAAGTCATTGAGCAGGCGAGATGCCGTCAAGGCGATACTGGTTTCATCGGTGATCCCCAATGCGCCCAATGTCTTTGTGCCTGCGATGCCATCCGGTAGCATCCCTTTGCTGAGCTGAAATGCACGCACAGCCGTGTCAGTTTTTGATCCGAAATACTCAGTAGGTGGGAGAGGATAGCCAGCTGCACTGAGTTTTTCTTGAAGTTTGAGTACTTCCGGACCGCGATCACCTTTGCGTAACGTTTTCATTGGAAATATCCTTATTTGATAGTTGGGGGAAGTATATTGCCCCCATTTTGCATTAGCAATCTGGCCGGGCCGCTGTGGTTTCAGTTTTGTGTAAGAATCAGCTAATATACTCGTTCGGTTACACAGTAAATTAGGACAGCCCCAATGCGACCTATCTCCCGTCTACGCCGTTTTACCTTGTTCTATATCTATCTCATTAGTTTGTGTGTTCACCCGTATGCATGGGCCGAATCGCCCCCCGTCCTGGCCAGCGCCAAGGTGACCGCTGTTTCCTTGCCGCAATTGCGTTATGTGGACGCCAGTATTGAGGCGGTGCATCAGGCGACGATCTCGGCGCAGGTGAGTGGCCGTATCACCGAGATTGCAGTGGATGTGGATGATTATGTGGCCAAGGGTACGATCATTGTCCGCTTATATGATAAAGAGCAGCAGGCGGCATTGAACGCAACCAAGGCGCGGTTTGACGAGGCGGATAAGGAATACAAACGGGTCAGCGATATTTTCAAAAAAGGCCTGGTGGCCAAAGCGGCGGTGGACACGGCGGAGGCAAAATTCAAATCCGCCAAGGCGGCGATGGAGCAGGCGCAAGAGGCGTTGGAAAACACCCGCATTCGCGCGCCGTACAGCGGCATCGTGGCGAAACGGCATGTCCAAGTGGGGGAAATGGCACGGGTCGGGTCGCCGTTGCTATCGGGTTTGTCATTGGAAAAAGTCCGTGCGGTGGTCGAGTTACCGCAATCGTTGATTTATGCCGTACGCCAATATAAGAAGGCATGGTTAGTGGTGGGTAAAGATCGGCAGACACGGATCGCTGCTGACTCGTTGACCTTCAGTTCCTCGGCCGACCCCGACAGCCATACCTTCACACTGAAATTAAATTTACCGGCGGTTGATCACGGTATGTATCCGGGCATGTCGACCAAGGCGGCATTCATGGTCGGCGAGGTAACGCGTTTGGTCATACCGAAACAGGCGATCGCCCGGCGCAGTGAAGTCACTGGCGTCTACGTGCAAACCGAACAAGGTTTGTTGTTTCGCCAGATACGTTTAGGTCAGGACGTGGATAATTCCCTGGTTGAAGTCTTAGCCGGTTTAGCACAAGAGGATGAGGTGGTGTTGGATCCGCAAGCGGCGGTGGCGATTGTGCACGCAACCACACCCAAGAAAAATCCAACCAAGGAATAACCATGTCAGCTCCGTTAGGCCTGGCCGGACGCATCGCCAAAACATTTTTACAGTCGGAACTCACCCCGCTATTAACCGTGGTGGGTTTATTGCTCGGTGTGTTTGCCGTGATCGTCACGCCGCGTGAAGAAGAACCGCAGATCAATGTCACCTTTGCCAATGTCTTTATCGCTTATCCCGGCGCATCGGCCAAAGAAGTGGAAGAGATCGTCAGCACGCCCGCCGAACAAATTCTTTCCGAATTGGAAGGACTCGAACACGTGTACTCGGTGTCGTATCCGGGGATGTCGGTCTTAACCGCGCAATTCAAGGTGGGCGAGGATCGGACCCAGGCGATTGTGCGTTTATATAATGCGATCTATTCCAAATCGGATTGGTTACCCGCCAATCTGGGCGTATCCCAACCGATCATTAAACCCAAAGGGATTGATGATGTACCGATTGTCAGCCTGACCTTATGGACCAGTGATCCGGCGCGTGGCGCGCATGAATTACAACACGTGGCCCATGCGATTGAAATTGAATTAAAACGCATTCCCGGTACACGCGATGTGTATACGATCGGTGGCCCGGATGAAGTGGTGCACGTGGTGTTTGATCCCGCTGCGTTGGCGGCCTACAACCTTGACTTGAATGATCTGCGTACGGCATTGCGCGCAAGCAATGTCGCGCAACCCTTGAATCAGATCGTGAATAATAATCAAGAGATGCAGATTCAAGCCGGGCAATTTTTTTCGAAGGCCGAGGATGTTGCCGATCTGGTGGTGGCGGTACACAACGGCAAGCCGGTGTATCTTGGTGAAGTCGCGCAAGTACAGCGCGGCCCGGATCAACCCGAACGGTATGTCTGGTTTGGCAAGGGCGCGGCGACCACAAAAAACCAACTGGGCGCACCGCTGGAACAACCCGCCGTGACGATTGCCATCGCCAAGCAACCGGGTAGTAACGCGGTGCAAATCGCCAATGATATTGTGGCGCGGGTTGAAAAACTCAAAGGGGTATTTATTCCCGACGATGTGCAGGTCACGGTGACACGCAATTACGGACAGACCGCGAATGCCAAGGCCCAGCAGTTAATCAAAAAATTATTGTTTGCCACCACCGCCGTGGTGTTGCTGGTGCTTGTTGCCTTGGGTAAACGCGAGGCGATGGTGGTGGGGGCGGCGGTGATCGTGACCTTGGCGATCACCCTGTTTGCTTCATGGGCCTGGGGTTTTACGATCAATCGGGTGTCGCTGTTTGCCTTGATCTTTTCCATCGGTATCCTGGTCGATGATGCGATTGTGGTGGTGGAGAATATTCATCGGCATATGCAATTAGGCGCGCAGAAATTACTGGATGCGATCCCGCAGGCGGTGGATGAAGTCGGTGGTCCCACGATTCTTGCCACCTTCACGGTGATCGCCGCGTTGTTACCGATGGCGTTTGTCTCGGGATTGATGGGGCCGTATATGAGTCCGATCCCGATCAATGCCAGCATCGGCATGTTGATCTCGTTGATCATTGCCTTTGTGGTGACGCCGTGGTTGGCCAATATTGTGCTGGCACAACACGTGTCTCACGCACCGGCGCACGGCATTAGTGCCATGTTCACCGATGAAAAGCTCTACAGTGTCTTTGCACGTTATGTCCGGCCGTTCTTGCAAGCCGATGCCGGGCGCAAGCGTCGGCAACACATGTTGTTGGTGATGTTGGGCCTGGTGGTGTTGTCGCTGAGTCTGGTGGTGTTTAAATTAGTCGTGTTAAAGATGTTGCCCTTTGATAATAAATCCGAATTCCAGGTGGTGGTAGATATGCCGGAAGGTACGGCGCTGGAACAAACCACCCGCACGCTACATGCCTTGGGCCAATATCTGGCAACGGTACCGGAAGTCACGGATTATCAGGTGTATGCGGGTACTGCGGCGCCGATTAATT
>Ga0315281_10000669_pt1 | contig 48299 bp, 68 predicted proteins | sample YL17G07_0_MG_FD_204540 | JGI IMG/M metagenome (GOLD analysis project Ga0315281, IMG submission 204540) | Sediment microbial communities from Yellowstone Lake, YNP, Wyoming, USA - YL17G07_0 | ecosystem: Environmental > Aquatic > Freshwater > Lake > Sediment | place: USA: Wyoming | collected...
GGCGACGCTGGAGGTCCCGGCGGACGTGGTGGCCTACCTGCTCCGCTACGCCTGGGGGCAGTCGATCGCCAGCCTCGACGGGGCGAGTTTCCAGGCGACGCGCGACGCGCAAGTGGCGGCGGGGCTCGTGTGGGCGGTGCGCTGGACGGGGGGCGGCTTCCGCGAGTTCGCACGGCAAGCGGGGCTCTATGGCCACGCGGATCTGTTCCGGGAGGGGCCGACGTGGCACTACGTGTACCGGGACCGGCGGGCCCCGGTGCTCCAGTTCGACCCCGCGACCAATCAGATCGGCGAGGCGGTCTTCGCCCGCACCCCGCCGCGGACGGGGTTGACCAAGACCCTCAGCGTGGCGTGGGACCCCGACTACACGCACGGCGGGTTCCGGCGCGCGATCGTGCTCACGTCGACCCTGGCCGCGCGGCTCCAGGATCAGCGGGGCCGGAATGTCCTCGGCGCCCCGCAGACGCTCGAGCTCGCATTCGTGAATCAGGAGACGACGGCGCTCCGCGTGGGGCACGCCTGGGCGCCCGAGTGGGACCGGCAGCATTGGCAGGTGACGGTGCAGGCGGGCTGGGACGCTGTGGTCGTGCAGCGGGGCACGTTCTTCACGGTCGTGGCGCCGCTCCTGGGGCCGAGCGGGGGCACCTCGGTGTGGTTCCGGTGTCGCTCGAAGCGGTACCGGCCGGACACCGACACCCTCGAGGTCGTCGGGGTGGAAGCGGGGGCGGCGACCTACAGCCTCCGCGGGCGGGTGCGGCTCCGCCTGTCGGCCGGCACGCGGGCGCTCCGCGGCCGGGTGGCGCTGGCGACGGTGCGGACGCGCCGGGGCCGGCTCCAGCTCGTGGCGACCCACGCGCCGAGCCTCCGGGGTCGGCTGGGGCTCCACACGCTCGGGTCGACCAGCCTCCGGGGCCGGCTCGCGCCCTCGGGGTGGGCGGACCCCATGCTGCTGTTGGAGACGGGCGACCACCTGCTGCTCGAAACCGGCGATAAGGTCCTAGCGGAATGAGGTCGATGCTATGGGGTCGTGGAAACGGTGAGAGCCTTACTAATTGGCCAGTGCTGGACATCCAGCCTGGCGCGGATGGTCTGCGAGTGAATCCCGGTCAGGTCAGCCCACTCCGCGATGGTGCGCGTCTGGCCCCCGTGCGTCACGAGGCGGCTCGTGCGCCGATTTCGAGCCTGTTCTTGCCGAGTCGCCCAGACACAGTTTCCGGGTTCGTAGGGCCCAAGGTTATCGACTCGATTGATGCTGTGGTGGACCGAAGGCGCCGGGCCCATGTCGAGAAGAAACAGCTCGAACGAGTGGCGCCACCGCCGACACAGCAGGATCCCGCGGCCCCCGTAGTTGGGATAGTTCGGGTTTTTAGGTTGGCAGCAACGTTGAACGATTTGCGACCAGGTGCGGTACTCCTTGGTCCGGCTTTGTCCATGGGTCCGCGTGGCGACGAACCGCGATTCTCGTTGGAGACAGCCGCAGCTCTTGGCGAGCCCCACGGTCAGGAAGGCCGTGCGCAGCGTCTTGATCGTGCCACATTCGCATCGGCAGACCCACGCCAGTTTTCCCGAGACACGCAGTCGGGACATCCGCAGCACGGTCCAGCGGTGAAACGACTGGCCGGTCAGATCCGTGAATCGGTAGTGGGTGCGGCCGCGCCGGTATGGCATCTCGCAACTATCCCAACTTACCACATCACTCTATTGGGAGGACACGGCCATTTCAGACTCTAAGGTCTCCGCTCTCTCGGAAGTCAGCGTCCCGACGTTTGACGATGAGTTGTACTACGTGGACGATCCGGCGGGGACACCGGCCTCGAAGAACATTTCCCTCTCCCGGTTGTTCGGCGCGATGGACCCCGGGCTCGCGGGGGGCCGCCTGACGCTCGAAACCGGGGTGCCCGTCTCGACCGCCGACCAGACAGGCAAGACCACGCTCTACTACACGCCGTGCCTGCACGACCGCCTGAGCGTGTACGACGGCACGCGGTGGCAGGGCTACCTGTTCACGGAGCTGTCGCTCGCGCTGGGGACGCTGACGAGCGGGCTGCCCTACGACGTGTTCGTGTACGACAACGCCGGCACCCTCACGCTGGAGCTGCTCGCGTGGACGAGCGGCACGGCGCGGGCCACCGCCCTCGTGCGGCAAAATGGGGTGTGGGCCCAGACGGGCGCGCTCACGCGGCGCTACCTCGGGACGATCTACACCACGGCGACGACGACCACCGAGGACAGCCGGGCCAAGCGGTTCGTCTGGAACGCCATGAACCGGGTGCGGCGGCCCCTCCTCCGCAACGAGACCACGGCCAACTGGACCTACAACACGGCGAGCTTCCAACAGGCGCGCGCCCAAGCGGCGAATCAGGTCGAGGTGACGATCGGCCTGGCGGAGGACGCGATCGACCTGTGGCTCCTCGCCTACGCCAAGCAGTCGGCGGGCGACATTTACAGCGCGGCCGCCATCGGGGAGGACTCGACCACGACGCCGGCGACGGATGGCCAGCAGGGGTGGATGGAAGGGTCGGGCTCGGCGCGCTACCTCCCGTGCACGGCGATGCTGCGGAAGATCCCCGCGGTGGGCTACCACAAGTATACGTGGCTGGAGTACGGCGGCGGGTCGGGGACGACGACGTTCGCGGGCGGGGACATGAGTCCCAATCAGCTCATCGGCACCGTGCTGGGCTAGGGGGAGCGGTATGAGCGCCACGATTGCAATCACGGAATCCAATGAGTCGAGCGGCGAGGTCCTGACCACCGCGACCACGACCGACTACGGCTCGGTGGACAGCCCGAACCTGGACACGGCCGCGAACCCGCTCGCGCCGTCGAGCAACAGCTATGAGAAGCAGCAGCGGGTCCACGTCACCGCGCTCGGGGGCTCCGCGGCGGTGTCGGGCCTCAAGCTCTATGTCGCTGTCCCCGGCAACGCCACCGGGCTCACGCACTACTGCAACGGCCACCCGACACAGGGCACCTACGACGGGATGAAGCGGACGAGCTACAGCGCCCCGGTGGCCACGACGGTCAACACGCCGACCGCGACCCCCACGGCGGAGCCGGGCAGCCCCAACTTCGGGATCGCGGGGTTGTTGACGGGGCAATTGACGGCGGCGGGGTACTCGGACTACCTGCTCCACCAGGTGCGCGTGGGGGCCTCGCCGACCCACTCGGACACGAACCCGATCGACTACACCGTGTTTTTTGCCTGGAGCGAGACCCTGTAGGGGCTGTGCCTAGAAAACCGACCCTGCCCCAAAACCGAGGTCACTGCCCAAGAATCTCATTCTTGTGGGAACAGACCCCGGGCCTGCTTCACGAACAGGGCCAGATCACCAACAGGAAATAGCTTCGCAATGGCCACCTCGTTGATGGCGCCGCTGGACGTTACGGGCACGGTGAGGTGAACAGCGCACAGCTTCTCGTGAAAACACTTGCGTCCGTAGCTGTATCGCCAAATCATCCTGTTGAGGAGCGCGATGACGTAGAACAGCGTCGTATCTTGCATCGGCTCCGAGGGACTGAGCACCGCCACATCGTCCTTCGCGCCGAACCGATAGGGATGGAACTTCGCCATCAGCGGCCATGAGCCGTTGTACGCAACCGTAATGCAGTGCTGGTACGTCGACTCGTGAGGGATGTCGAAATAGCCGAGCAGGCCGTTCCGCGTGTCGCCACACGAGATGAGCGGCACCAGCCCCGGGTCAAGCTCCTTGGTAGCATGGAAGTCGCCGGACTTCACCGTGAACAGTTCATCAACCCGCTTGCTGACGTTACTCATAGTCTCGTCTCTCGCTGATGAGGAATGCTACTGTGTCCCTGGCAGTCTGCTCCATTCCCTCCCGAATCTCTTCCTGGCTTGGTGCTGCTTGATCAAGATAGTTCTCGGGAACAAGTTCAAGGAGGGGGTCGGCGAAGTCAATAGGACACGCCTTCTGAAACTGTTCAGCCTGGTACACCACCATTGTTGGGTTGGCCAGAAACGCCTTCGCGAGATCACGGACCTTGGCGTAGTCATCCGTCGCCTTCGAGTTCGGCAGGCGTTTCCCCTTGTTTTTGAGTAGGCCATCATTCAGCGCTCGAATCCATAGAACGCGCTGCTCTGGTGGGTGTGGCGTTCCCTTCTTGACGAAGATTCCGAGCGAATGCACACCTATTGGATAGAACAAATCCTCGGGGAAAGTGATGACCGACAGGAGAGTGTGAGCGTTGAGGAGTGCGCGCCGCCATTCACAATAGCTTCCAGGTTTCACCATCGCCGAGTATGGCAGTACCGAGAACAGCAGGCCGCCGTCCTGCATCTGCCGTAACGCGCAATCGACGAACTTGTACTCCTTTTCGTCGTTGCTCCGTAGCGCGAACGGCGGATTCATCAAGACCCGCGTGACCGCAAGCTCATCGTCCTTCGGTGTGCGCTTGGCATATTCGGCAGTGACGACGTTGCCCCGGGTTGTCCGCACGAGGTTCTTCTGGAAGCAGTTACCCTCGTGGATGTTATGTTTTCCGTCCCCACGGAAGATCATGTTCACGATGGCGAGGGCGACGATTTCAGGCTCCTGATCGACCCCGAACAGGTTGTTCTTCTTGAACCGGGAGACCTGTGTTTGATTGCAGGTGCGCTTTACCTCATCGAACGCTGACACGAGGAAGCCGCCCGTCCCACAGGTCGGGTCGTAAATGATGTCGCGGTCGCTGATGCCCAGCACATCGACCGAGAACTTCGTGATGTGCCGGGGGGTCAGCACGATCCCGATCTCCTTCGCACCGTTGCCGTACTTCAGGAACACTTCGTAGAACTTGCCAAGCACGTCTGTCCCGGAGTTCATCGCCGAACGGATATTGAGGTTGTTTAACTCCTGGATCGTGCGGACCAGGGCCGTCTTGAACTTGATGTGATTGTCCTCGGTGGGCGGCAGGGCGAGGTCGATGTAGCGATAAAAGTCCGACTTCCCCTGGCTGGACAGGACTCGCCGCGCGCGGCCGTTGATGTCGCTGATCAGGACGCTAGGCGCGGCGTCGAGGTCAGGGATCGTGTCTTCAGCGAGAGCGAGGAGGAGCGCAGCCATAACCCGGGCTCGGTAGTTCTTGTTGATCGCGCCGAGATGAAGTATCTCGTTGATCTTCTCCGCTTTGGCAAGGAACAGGGGCTCGTTGATCGGAACGTCTTGGATCGTCGCCCCGCTGGTCAGGACAAGCCGCGCGACCTCAGGCGAGATGAGCGCCGATGTTTCCTTGCTATTGATCGTAATAGGCTGGAACTTGCCCCCGAGGAAAACTCTGGTCTGCACGAGGTAGCCATCGGAGTCGTTCCCCGCGACGCCAGAGATGAACCTCGCTTGGAACATCTGGCTCTTGTTAATCTTCCGGGCGTATTCCTCAGCTTCGCCCGTCGCTTGAGCGAGCTGTTTGCGCTCCCGTTTGGCCTCAATGACCCAGAGCACCGATTCCGTCACCTTGACGATGTTCTCAGGCTTCTCCAGGCCGAGGCACTTCTTGATTTCCTCGTGCGTAAGGCATTCGGACTGCGTGTAGACCTGGCCGCTCGGGTGACGGGCGGGGTTTCGCACGTCCCACCCCATCAGCTTGAGGTTGTCGCGAATGAATAGGTAGGCGTCTACCTCGGAGCCTTTGGAGGTGCGTGTCACGGTCGCTGGCTTGGTGGACTTCTTACTTCTTGCCACGACCTTGGGCCTTCCTGGGTGTGTTCCAGTACGGACTTTTGCACTTCGGGCACACCTTCGGCTCCTGATCCTTCTCCCGTGGGACCCACTCGTGCTCGCACCGCTCGCAACGGTAGCCGGACAGCTTGACATTCGCCATACCGCTAGTGTGATACCGCAGGTATAATGGCCCCGTGCATCGAAGTGCTTCCATTGATCGTGCGCGGGCCGGGCCTCGACCGTGAACGAGGCCGTGGCTGCGGCGCCGGTGCTCCGGGACCGTGCCACCCTGAACCCCATCGCGCCATGGACGTGGGCAGCGCGGCTCCGTGGTGGGGGGGGGCTCCAGCAGTACGACCACGATGGCTACCACTCGCCGCGGGAGCTGGTCCCCGCCGAGGTGGAAGCGCTCCACTTCGCGGCGCCGACCGGCGGCTACACGTGGGCCGTCCCGACTGGGCACGGGCCGCTCGTGGCCCTGGGGATTCACGTGGATCGCCAGGCGCAGCTCACCGGCGCCGGACGGCCGATGGTGGCTACGGCGCGCATCCGGGCGGAGTACACATTCGCCCCGGGAATCCTCGTGCTGAGGCTGACGCCCCGCGGAGTGGCCGGGATGACCTGGCACCCTCAGGCGGGCGCGGCGGTGGAGGTGGTGCCGTGACGATGATCCGCCTCGTGATGCTCCTCCTCCTCGGGGGGCTCCTGACCGGCTGTCCGGCCACGCCGTCCGGCTCCATCGTGCAGACGGGCGACGGGGATTGCGTGGTCCAGGGCAGCGGCACCTGTGCGCCTCAGCCGAAGCCGATTGTCCCGATCGCCAACCCGAATCCCACCACGACCTGTGCGGGGGACCCCGTCACGTGCAGCACGGCCGAGTCCCGCCGGACCGCCGAGCGTCAGACGGCTGGGGGCGCCGCGTCGGCGCTCACGGCGGGGTCGGTCGCAGCGATGGAAACGGAGTTCGCGGCGCGGGTCCAGTGATGGCCTACCGGGTCGCGCGCTTTGGCTGGACGCCCGATCGCCCCGACCACCGCGACCTCGCCTTCGCCACGCCCGCCATCGGGCTCGTCGACCTCCCGCCGGTCGTCGATCTCCGGCCCGGCTGTCCGCCGGTCTACGACCAGGGCGACGAGGGCTCGTGTGTGGGGCAGGCCACGGCCGGGGCCTTCGCGTTCGAGGCGCTGAAGCAAGGGCAGCCGCCGCCCGTCACCCCCTCGCGCCAGTGGATCTACTACCAGGCCCGCGTCCTCGAGCACACGGTCCACGAAGACGCCGGGTGCATGATCCGCGACGGGATGAAGGTGCTGGCGCGGCTCGGCGTCCCGCCGGAGTCGAGCTGGCCGTATACCCCGGAGACGTTCGCGCTCCGGCCGTCTCACGCGGTCTATGCGGAGGCGCTGACCCACCAAGTCCTCCGCTACCTTCGGGTCCGGCACGCCCGCGCCCTGCAAGCCTGCCTCGCGGCGGGGTATCCGGTCGTCGCCGGCTTCACCTGCTACGAGAGCGTGGAGCACGATGGTGTGACGCGGACGGGGGACGTGCCGATGCCGGCGCTGAGCGAGTCGGTCATCGGCGGCCACGCGGTCCTGCTCGTCGGCTACGACCGATCCGTGGGCCGCTGGCGGTTCCGCAATTCGTGGGGGGCGGAGTGGGGCGCCGCCGGGTACGGGACCCTGCCCTTTGCCTATCTCCCGCTCATGGCGGATTTCTGGTCGATTCGATTGATTGAGGGATAGTTGATGCCCATTGAGACCCGACGACGGTTTACGCGAGGCCAGCCGTCTCCCTGATACTGGCCCGTCGAACCTGGAATCATGTCGCCTAGGGAGGCCACCAACACCATCCGGCTCGTGGAGGACTAGGGCATGCGCGACCTGGTGGGACTGCTCGTGCTCGTGGTGCTGCTCGCGGCCTGCGCGTCCGCCCCGCCCATCGGCCCCACGGCGCTCGCCTATGGCGACGTCAAGGCGATCATCAACGACCAGATCCAGCTGATCCAGCGGTACTGCACCGCGGGCGTGATCCTCAGGACGGACTGCGATGCCCGCGAGGCCGCGTACCCCGCGCTCAAAGACGCGGACGGCCAGGTGCGGGACTGGATCACGAAGAACGGCAGTCGAGCCAATGTCGACTGGTCGGTGTTGGTGAAACTCACGGGCGCGGCCATCAAGGTGGTGGGCGGGCTGTACGGGATCCCGATTCCGACGGGGGCACTGAGCGCGCGGGCGGGGCCGGACAAGGTCTACCATTTCGACCCGCTGTAGGGCGGACGACCCCGTGCGCCTCGTCCTGATCGATGGCACTTGGGCGAACCGGCACGAATCCGGGTTCACGGATGCCAGCCCGCTGGTGCAGGCCCTGCGGGCCCTGGGCTATGACATCGCCCCGGAGCCGGAGCGATTTACCTGGTCAGATTCGGTCGACGGGGTGATCGGCCCCGACCGGACGTGGGATGACGCGGGCGACAAGCTGCGCCTGTGGGCCCGCCTACACCCGGTCGACGGGGCAGTTACCCATTCCCACGGCTGGCAAGTCCTCGCGAAGGCCTGTGCCCACGGACTGAGTCTGCACCGGGTGGTGGCGATCGCCGCCCCGGTGCGTCCGGAGCTGGCCGAGGTCTACGCGCAGGCGAAGACGCGCATCGGGGCACTCCTGGGCGTGCGGAGCGGGGTCTTCGACGTGTGGCAGTGGCTCGGCTCCCTGCCCGAGATCATCGCCGGCCAGCTCCCCGAACGGCTGGCCCAGGCCCGGGCGGCGCGGCTGGCCTGGCCCGCGGTGACTCGGGACCTCCCGGAGGCCGACCGCACCATCGTGGTGGATGGGCTGACCCCCTGGACGTTGACCGACCCGCCCCACCATCAGCTCCTCGCGCCCGGCGTCCTGCAGCGCGCCGGGGTCTTCACGTGGCTGCGGGGGTGAGCGCGGACCATGGCGGGGCGGCGGGGGTGGCGACTCCTGGGGGCGGCGATGCTCCTGATCGGGTTCACCAGCCTGGGGGCGGCCCAGGGGGCCCCGGGGTCTTCGGTCGAGGGGCGCGGGGTCACGCTCCAGGACTACCGGCTCACGGCGCTCGAGGGGCAGCTCCGGGACCTCCAGGCGGAGCATCGGTGGCTCGCCGGGGTCCTGGTCACGAACCTGGTCGCGATCGTGGTCGGCGTCATTAGCAACCGCGTGGGACGCGCAGCGCCGGGCCGGTCGTGGTCCCCATGATGGGCGGGCGGGGCGAGGGGCTCGCGGGCGTCGTCCTGGGGGCCGCCACGATCGGGCTCGGCCTGGTGCCCTTCGTGATCTGGCTCGGGGAGTTGCACCACTGGCTCCTCGTGGTGGCCGGCCTCAATCTCGGACTGGTCACGTACCTGGTCTGGGACGTACTCCGGAGGGATCGCCGGGGGCGGCGAGGCCGACGATGATGCTGGCGATCGCCATGCTGAGTCTCTCGGGGGTGGCGATCGGCGCGCACGGCACCCTCTGCCGCGCCTTCTGGCGGGCTCGCCGCGGGCACCCGGTCTACGCGGCGGGGGTGTGGCTGTTCGGGGCGGCGGTGGTCCAGTATGGCGGGCTGATCGGGCTCGAGCTGACCGACCTGGCCCGCGACGGGTCGGGGTCGTCGTGGTTCGTGGTCACGGTTCCGGGGGCGATCCGCTTCGGGCTGCGGGCCCTCACGGTCCTGACGGCGCTGCACTTCGCGGTGGTGGCGCACGCGGGCGGGCTCGGCCGGCGGGATCGCCGGAAGGGGGACGTCCCGGCATGAGGGCCTGGGGGTGGGGGTCGCGGGGCGACGGCCGCGCCCGAGCGAGGGCTAGGCCGATGACAGCCGGGCTTCTCATCGTGCTCCTCGCGCTCGCCCTGCCGGCGTGGGCGTTCCACGACACCCTCCCCGCCGATCGAGCCGTCCCGCTCGTGCTCGACGCCCATGGGGACCCCGCGACGGTGAGCCAGTCCTCCGGCCGCTGGTTCATGACGGCGATCCGGGTCACGGGTCGGTGCGCCTGGACGCGGCTCGCGACGGCCGATGGGACGACGACGGCGCTCATCCTCGTCGAGCATACGGGCCATGGCGCCGACGATCCGACGCGGTTCTACGCGATCTATCGCGACGGGGCCGTGCTGGAGTGGGCCGGGACTCCCCACGCCTGTGAGGCCGCGCCCAAGCCGGGGATTCCCCTGTGAGGACCTGGACGGTCCCCGGCGTCGTGCTCGCCGTGCATGACGGGGACACCTGCAAGCTCGACTACGACCTCGGGTGGCACGTCTGGGTGCGCGGCGCCATGCTCCGCCTCGCTGGCTGCGACCCGCCGGTGCTGGCGACGCCGGCCGGGATCGCGGCCCGGGACTTCGTGGCCGCGCTGCTCCCCATCGGGACGGCCGTCCAGGTGGTCTCCCACGGCTTCGACAAATGGGGACGAACTCTAGGTGCATTACAACTACCAGACGGTCGCGATCTTGCCGAGCTGTTGATTCAAGCGGGACATGCAGTTCCTTATCATGGAGGTCCCCGATGAGGGGAGTATCGGTGCAGGTCCGGTTCTGGTCAAAGGTCGAGCGCAGAGATACGTGTTGGCTCTGGCTTGGCGCCACCATCACGCACGGATTGCCCTACGGGCTCTTTCGTCTCGCTTCCAAGTCCACAATGAAGCTGGCACATCGAGTGGCGTGGATGTTCACTCATGGGCCAATCCTCGGCGGCCAATGTGTACTTCATCGGTGTGATAATCCCCCGTGTGTTCGACCGAGCCATCTCTTCCTTGGCACGCATCTCGACAACAACCGCGATACGTCACGCAAGGGGCGAGCCCGAGGCGGATCTATGGCCGGCACAATGAATCCCGCCAATAAGCTGGCCGAACTGTCTGTTCGAGAGATTCGGAGTCGCTATATGGCAGGAGGAATCTCGCAGTCCTCTCTTGGCACGGAGTACGGCGTCACCCAGACAACGGTGCGCGATATTATCCGTCGACGCATCTGGAAGAATGTTTGGTGATCGCCCGCCCCAGCCCGAACCACAACGCCCGCCCGGCCGGGGCCGTGATCGACTGCCTGGTCCTCCACGACACCGAGGGCGAGGGAGCCGGGGCGCTCGCGTGGCTCACCGATCCCGCCAGCGGCGTGTCCTGTCACTACCTCATCGACCGGGATGGCACCGTGTCCCAGCTCGTCCCCGACGCCCGCCGCGCCTGGCACGCGGGGGAGTCGAGCCTCTACGGGCGGGGGGACGTCAATTCCTGGTCCCTCGGGATCGAGCTGGTGGATACCGACGATCACACGCCCTACCCGGCCCCCCAGTGGGCCGCCCTGGTGGCCCTGGTGGCGACCCTGTGTCAGCGGTACGCGATCCCGCTCAACCGCGTCATCGGCCACCAGCACATCGCGCCGGGCCGGAAGACCGATCCCGGGCCCGACCTCGATTGGGTCCGCCTCGGGCTGGACGTGGCGACCGTGCTCCTCCGGGAGGCGTGAGATGCGACGGTGGCCGTAACCAGCCCGCCCGGAGGCGATAGCGATACTCAGGCCCGGAGGGCTCGCGCCCCGCGACCAGCGGGAGGCGCGCCGCCCGGATCGCGGCCAGCACGCGCCAGATGGTCCGACGATGGACACCGAGCGCCTCGCTGAGCTCCGTCACGGTCGCGGCCTGGCCCTCCAGGTGAGCGAGTACGGCGAGCGCCAGCCGGAGCTGCGCCCCGCGCGTCTTGCCCCGGCGGACGCGCGCCCGCATCGGTCAGCGGGGCCGCGTCCGCCCCGCCCGCTGCTTGGTTGCGTTCCGCCGGTAGGCGCGGACGGCGGCGCGCGGGACCATGACGCGCGAGACGGCCCCGGGCTCCGAGGCCAGGCGACCCTCGCGGATCGCCTGCCACGTGGCCTGGACGGACATGCCGAGGTGCGCGGCGGCCTGGGGGACGGTCAATACCGCGCCGCCCAGCCTGCCCATGCACGCCGGGCAGAACAGGCGGATGGTGGGATGCGTCGGGCAGGTCAGGGGGGTCATAGCCCGGCCAGCAGCGTCAAAAGCACGTCCGGCGCGTGCTGCCGTCTGCGAATCGCACCTCCAGCCAGATCGGGGCATGAGTGACCCGTCGATCCGCGAGGCGCGCCGCCGCGCGCCACGCCGCGGTCTGAGCCTCGCCCACGGAGCGATAGGCCCGGCCCACCACGTCCTCGCACTCGTGCCCGGTGATGAGATGGTCATAGCGCGAGTAGCCATGCTGATAGCCGGCCCGCAGAATGGTCACCATGGTCGTCCTCCTGGTGGGGGGTGGTCGGTCGGGGGGGGGTGGTCCATGTCCAGGAGACTCCGGCGCCTCACGGGGCTACAGATCCACGACGGGCAGCCCCGCCGTGGCCTCATGCGCGAGTTGGGCGAATCGCGATGGATCGCCATAGGGGGCGTCCTTGCCATAGATGCCGACCGCCCCGGGGATGCGCGCCTGGAGCGAGGCGGCTACCCGGCGCAGCGCGGCCGGGATATCCGCCCCGGGGTCCAGTTGCTCGCCGCCTCGGATGTTCCGGCCGCGCTCCTCCCTCCACTGAGTATCGTACTTATGGACGCCGTACACGATCGTCCGCCCATCGCCATGCTGTCGGACGGTCAGTCGCCACTGGGCCGAGCGGGTCGTCTGCTGGCCGGCCTTCGTGTAATCTGCCAGGCGGGCGGCGGCGCTCGTCAGGATGGGCCAGTCGGCGGTGGCGATCCGTACGGGCGGCCGGTCGGTGAGGGTGATGGTGAGATGCGTGGGCTTCGTCGTGCTCATGGCGTCTCCTTTTGGCGGCTTTCCGGGGCCGCATCCCGGCATCAACAGCATCGGAACCAGGTGCCGTCACCGCACGGGCAGGACGACGGCGAGCATGTGCTGGAGCAGTTACCATCCGTATGGCATGCGCTCCGGCGCCGGCCCGTCCCGGCCGGGGCTGTCCGGCACGTGGAGTGGAGTGGTCCCGTCTCGCGGGACCACTCGATGCGCTCGCCGACTCGGATGGGGCCCCGGCAGGTCCGGCAGGTGCCGTCGTACTTCGCGGTGATCGTCATGATGGTCCCTGGCCTTTCTTTCGTGGCGACTAGTCCGGGTCGCCGCCCGGTCGAGTCGGGTGACTCGATACCAGGAGTATAGGCCAGATGCCTGATGATGTCAAGCACCAAATCCGGCCGCCCGTGAGCCTCTCCGCCACCGCCACCCCACTCGTCTGGACGCGCGTCCTGGGCCAGGGCGGGACTCGACAGCGCGAGTGATCCCGCCAGCACGGCGAGGATCATCCGGCCTGTGGCGAGGCGCTCACGAGCTTCGCCAAAGCCCGCTTACTCCCGGCCTTCTTGGCGGCAGCCTCAATAATCTCAGAATCCCGCATAGTTACGGAGAGTAATCCGGATACGCGGATTCTTCTTGACAGTCAGTCCGGATATGCGTACCATCCTCACCATGCACCTGCACCGGAACGCTAGACGGAAGCCGAGCAAGGCGCAAGCCCACCTGGTTCGCCGACTCCAGGCCCATGGCGTCGTGTACAACGACGTCGCCCGGCTGGCGGGCGTGTCGTGGCGGATGGTCAAGCACGTGATGGACGGCACGCGGACGAGCGCCAAGGTGATGGCCGCGATCGATCGGCTCGCGCCAGTCCGGCCGAAGAGCGGGAGCGCGGCGTGATCTCTGCCCCGACCAAGCCGCCCATGAAGGTCGAGAGCCGTGACCCGAAGTCGATCCGGTACACGCCAACCGAGTGGGCCGCGATCGAGGCCGCCGCGCGAGCGCGCGGCGTCGAGCCGTCCCGCTTCGCCCGGAAGCTCTCGCTCATGGGGCTCAGCATGGTCCACGCGCAAGAGGTGTTGGAAGCCTCTGGCCGTGTGACGGCGTAGGACGACGTATGACGGCGCGTCACACGCGAGCATACGGACGCCGAGACCACCGCCGATGACCGCCTGGGTCACCGTCCTCCTCCTCCTCGGCCCCGCCCAGGACCTCCGGGCGTCGAGCTGGTGTTCGGCGGACGGGGAGCGCGTGGTCCAACGAGCGGCCCGGCCGCTCGATCTGGAGCGCCCGGCGGTGTGGCTACACACGATGACGATTCGGCCGAACGCCTGTCTCCCCGCGAAACGGGCGGGGTGGTGGCTGTCATGAAAGCCTCCCGCAGCGAGCGGGTGGTCCTCCTCGAGTGCGTCGATGCCCTCCGCGCTGACCTCAAGAGCGAGCCGATCAGGCCCCTGACGCGGGTCGCGGCGTTGGCGCGGCTGGACTACCTCGAGGCCGTCCTCATGGGCACGGAGAAGATCAAGCGCGAGCGGCGGGCGGTCAACCAGGGAGGCTCCGCATGAACGACACCGACACCCTCAGGGTCGTGTGTATGGCCTGTCGACGGGTCCTCGTGGAAGGCCGGCTCGACGCGCCGGCAAGTCACGGAGTGTGCGCGACCGACGCCGCCCACATGCTCCGGGACTCGAACTGGTCGGGCGACAAGCCCCGGCGCCGTCGCTGGGCGCCGAGCCCCGATCCGCGGGTGGTGGTCACCCTGATCCAGGGCGCCCCCATGGTAGTGCATGTCGAGCAGGCCGGCGGGATGACGGTCTTCGTGCGGAGCCCGCTGTGTCTGAACTGACGACCACCGGGAGCCGGGGGACAACGCCGGTCGGGCCCATCACGATCGTCGCCCCCAGCGCTCGGGATCTCCGCGCCGACCTGGAGGCCGCGGGGCTCCGGGTCCTGGAAGACCGCCGCACGCCCCCGACCCTGCTGCCCCGGATCGTTGTCTGGACGGAGGACGAGCGGGGGAGTGTGGGTAAGCCCCAGGCTCCTCGAGGCCGGCGATCCCACCCAGGCGCCCTCGCACGGAATTTGTGCGCGCTGTGCCCTCCAGGCCCGCCGGGACCCGACCTGGACGGGCAACCCCGGGTCGGGGTCATCCCCTTGCCGAGTCGACTCGCCCCAGGCCGCTGGCGGCACCAGGCCGGGGCCGGCGATGACCGCGCAACGGCGGTATCAACTCCGCTGGCTGGCCCAAGCCCGCTGCCCAGACTGCCGCCCCCATCGCCCGCTCTTTACGGTGGCGCGCTGCCGCGCCTGCAACCTCCGACTGCGCCTCCATCGGCGGCGGCGCACCGGCAGTCAGCCCTGGCGACGGGGCCGGCCCGGGCGCGTGCCGACCGAGGCGCGCAGGGGGACCCCATGCCCACCTTCGACGAGTACACGTTGACGCACTCTGCTGGCCGCGAGCGGACGCTCCGCATGCTGGAGCTGTGCGCGCGCGGACAAGGAGGACCCCCGGATGCCCGCCCGTCCCGTTCGTATGATCCGATTGTCTTCGTCGATCCCCTCGCCCGGCGGGGCCTCGGGCTTGACACGCCCCCCGCGGCGTCTGCTCCGGCAGGCGGCGGCGCGGTACGCGGCGGCGTCGCGGCGGCTCGCCCTGACCTTGCAGGACCGGCTATCCCCGCTCGGGGACCCGGCCCAGTGGATCCCTGGAGCTGCGCTGGCACGCCACCCACCCTGGTCCCGACGCCATCGCGGGCACCGAGGCCGGCCAACGACTCCGGTCCTGTGCCAAGAGTGTCGGAAGACGCGTCCGACCCTGTTCGTCAGGGGCTGGCGATCTATCTCGCGCCCACCGTGGCGCTTCTGGTGGTCCTGGCTCTGGGGCTCCTCGGGCTCTACGTCGTGACAGGTTCGGGCCCGATCCCGGTGCCGTGATGACCTGTCACAAGATCACCACGCAGGCCGAGCTAGACGCCGGGTATCAGGCGGCCCCCGGCGATTGCTTCCATGTTCGCGCTGGCACATTCGAGGCGTGGGGGTCCGCGCACGTCGAGGAGTGGGAGTCCGCGCACGTCGTGGCGCGGGAGTCCGCGCACGTCGAGGCGTGGGGGTCCGCGCACGTCGAGGCGCGGGAGTCCGCGCACGTCGTGGCGCGGGAGTCCGCGCACGTCGAGGCGTGGGGGTCCGCGCACGTCGTGGCGTGGGGGTCCGCGCACGTCGAGGCGTGGGGGTCCGCGCACGTCGTGGCGCGGGAGTCCGCGCACGTCGAGGCGAGCGCCTATGTGGCGGTGCATCAGCACGGGACGCGCACCACCGTGACACGCAGAAGGAGTTCACCCCGGCTCCGGAGGGGCTCGACCGCCGGCGTCGCGCTGGCCGCCGTGCTGGCGTGGGCCCTCACGCTCTATCTCCTGGACCCCCAACCCTGAGCGACCCCCTCACCCTTCACCCCGAACGGAGGTTCCCATGACCCCGACCCTCGACACCTTCCAGGAGATCAGCAGTCTCAAGACGCGCCTCCTCGCGCTCCCGAGCGCCCTGGCCGGCGCCCGGCGCGAGGCGGCGGAGGCGACGAGCCGCGCGGCCACGGACAAGGAGGCGATCAAGCAGGCCGAGGCGGAGGTCCTGCTCCTCGTCAGCGGTGAAACGGTGACCGAGTCCACGGCCGACGGCAAGCCCGGCAAGGTCAAACCGGCCTACGCCAACGCGGAGAGCCGGACGGCCGAAGCCGGCCGGCGCCTGGCGACGGACCCGCGGCACCAGGCGCGCGTGGCGCAGTTCGCCGAGGCCGACGCCGAGCGGGTCCGCACGGCCATCGCCGTCCAGCAGCTCGAGGACGAGCATCGGGCGCTCCGGGGCGTGGCAGATCTGACGGTGGCGGAAGTGTCCTTGCTGACGGCGGGGCACTGACCGCCATGCGCCCCCGTCGCCGGACCCCCGGACGAGAGAGGCGGCCGTTCGTCGTCACGAAGGAGACCGGTGTGCACACCATCGAGCGGCCGTTCTTTTTGGACGAGCCCGCCTCGACGCCGGTGCCCCCAACCCCCACCCATAACCCGGAGGGACCCATGACCACGCCCGCCACGCCGACGATGCTCGCCACGCCCGCCACGCCCGCGGCGCCGCACCTGTTACCAACCGTGCCGCCCGGCGTCCCGCTGACCCAGGACGAGTGGGACGCGATGCCGCCCGACGAGCGAGCGCAGGCGCTCGCCTTCCTCGCCGCCGAGACGCAGGAAACGATGCGCGACATCACACCCGAGTTCCCGAAGATCACCACGCCCACCGGGGGCATGCTCGCCTGGACGCTCCCGAGCGGCGATGCGGTGAAGGAGTTCGAAGGCGTGGTGATCTGGCATTCGAAGGCCCGGGCCTACTGGCCGCTCGATGCCCCGGTGTCGAACAACCCGCCGGCCTGCGCCTCGTTCGACGGGCGGTATCCGGCCAGCGGGCACGGGCCGACCGGCGCGATCCAGTGCGCGGCGTGCCCGCTGGGCCAGTTCGGGACCGGTCGCGAAGGACGCGGTCAGGCGTGTAAAGAACGCATGTTGGTCTTCACGATGCTGGAGGGGCAGACCATTCCAACGCTCCTCTCACTCCCTCCCACCGGCATCAAGCCGTTTGGCCGCTACATCGTCAGCCTGCTCAACCAGAAACCGCCGAAGCCGCTCGTCGGCCTGACGACGATCTTTGGCTTAGAGAAGAAGCAGGGGCAGGGCCCCGCCTACAGCGTGGTCGCGGCCCGGGCCGGCCGGCCGCTGGCGTGGACCGAGATCAAGGCGGCCGTCGCCCTGCGGGAGCAGTTCAAGGACCACATGAGCCGGCGCGGGCTCACGGAGGCGGAGGTCGTCGAGCCGGACGGAGGAGACGGGAACGGCGGCGGGGCCCCGATCGACGCGGACCGGCTGTAGAGCATGAAGCTCGCGCTGATCGGGGATCTCCACCTGAGCGAGCGGTCGCCCCGCTACGCCCATGCCCTCGAGGTCCTCGACTGGACGATCCGGGATGCCGTCGCGGCGGGGGCGACGGCGTTCGTCTTCTGTGGGGATCTCTGTGAGGGCACCCCGTCGCCACGAGAGTATCGGGCCCTCCTCACTCGGATCTGGGACTGCGCGGACCTCGGCCCCGTCGGGGTGGTCCTCGGGAATCATGAGCATCCCGACACGCTGTGTCTGCTCGAGGACTGCGTCAACGTGACGACGGCGTGGGATCGGTTCGGACGGATGGACCTGGGCGAGGCCATGGTCCTCCTCATTCCGTACCCGCGCCGAGGGCGCCCGCCCTTCGACGACTGTACCGGCGACTCCATCGCGGCGTCGCAGCGCGGGGCGGCCGAGAAGATCGCCCGCAGTGTGCAGACCGCCGTGCGGCTCTACCGCGACACGCCCCTCCTGGTCTGTGGCCACTTCACCCTTGAAGGCATGACCACCCGCGACGCCGACTTCGAGCTGCACACGGCGACCGAGGTCGTCGTCCCGCGGGCCGCCTTCGACGGGGTGGCCCTCGGGGCGGTGGGGCATATCCATCGCGCGCAGGACCTCGCGCCCCACCTCCTCGGCGTCGGGTCGCTGATCCGGCACTCGTTCGCGGAGGCCGAGGACGCGAAGTCGTACACGCTCGTGACCGTGGCACAGGGGCGCGTCTCGTGGGAGCGGCGACCGGTCCCGGCCCGCGAGATGGTCGTCTACGACGCGACCTGGCCGATCGACGGCATGGGCGCCGGCGAGGTGCAGCACTGCACGGGGAAGGAGGTCAAGGTCGTGGTCGAGATCCCGGACGATCAGGTCGCCACGTTCGACCCGTCCGTGTTCGACTCCATCCGGGCCGCGGCCGCGCACTTCGTGCTCGAGAAGCGCGTCTGCGCCGTCCAGCGGTCCCGGGCGCCGGCGCTCGCCCGGGTGACGTCGTTGCCTGAGGCCGTGACCAGCTGGCTCGATGTCACGGGGCAGGGGATGGACGACGCGCGTCGGGCCCGATTGGCCGAGAAGCTTGCTGAGCTGGGCGGATGATCCTCCACGTGTTGTGCGAGTGCGAGTGCGGACAACCGGCGCCGATCGCTGGCAAGACTCGCAGTCGTCGCGGCGTCATCAAGGGGCAGGTCCTCCGATTCATCAGCGGGCATCATCTTCGAACCGAGGAAATCAAGGCGAAGGTTCGAGCTTCGACGGGTCGCGTGCTCATCACGTCTGCATGGTCACGATCCCAACCACGGGATGCGAAGGGCCGCGGCGCGAAGTGCGAAGGCCGCGTCCCGCTGGCCGAACGCTTCTGGGCAAGGGTCGACAAAACGCCGGGGCATGGTCCCGTCGGCGACTGCTGGATCTTCGTCGGATTCACTGATAACAAGGGCTATGGGCGCTTTAGCGTAACCCGAGCTCGAAGTGTGCCCGCGGCGCGCGTGGCCTACGAACTAGCCTATGGTCTGCTCGCCCCGGGATATCTGGCCTGCCACCACTGTGACAATCCGCCGTGCGTGCGACCCGATCATCTGTTCTCGGGCACGCCTGCTGAGAACTCGGCGGATGCGAAGCGCAAAGGGCGCACACGGAATCAGTTCACGGTGGCACGTCACCGATGATCATCCGACGGCTCGTTCACGTGGGGACATTTGCCTTTCCAGATCGAGAGATTCTGCTCGAAGTGGAGACTCTCCCCACGATCGTAGGACTCTGCGGCAGTAATGGGGCCGGTAAATCAACGTTGCTCGAACTGATCCTGGCCGCGACCCATTTGGTGATGCCATCTCGGCCTGGCGCGCTGCATCGTAACTTCAAGACGAAGGGATTCATCGATCTTACCTTTGACATGGATGGCCGGACGTACCGAAGCCTCGTCCACGTCGATCCCGATACGGAGCGCACCGAAGCCTCACTCTTTGATGCAACCGGGGCGCTGCTGGCGGGCCCACTCGTGAAGGAGTTCAAGCGGGCCACCGAGGCGCTTATCGGGCCGCTCGATGTGCTGCTGGCGTCGATGATGAGCGTCCAGTCTGGGATAGGCGCCTTCCTCCGGCTGCCGCGCGCCGATCGCAAGGCGCTCCTCGTCGAACTGCTCGGCCTCCAGCGGTTCACGGCCCTCGAAGCCCGGTGCAAGGACCGGGGACGGACGGCGGAGATCACCCTGACGACGGGCCGCGCCCGGTGCGCGGAGCTGGACGCCCAAGTGGGGCAGCAGACCGTCCTGGAGACGGAGTCAGCCGCCACCCGAGGGCACCTGGCCGAGGCCGAACGCCGGCTGGCCGAGGTCGGGCCACGCCTGGACGCGGTGCGGCGTGAGCTCCAAGTGGTCGAGGTCGAGCGCGCAGGCGTCGCCGCCCTCGCATCGCAGGCGACGGCGTGTGGGACCGAGGTCCGCACGCTCACCGACCGGCTCGCGGACACGACGACTCGCCTCGAGCACAACCGGGCCCTCCTCGATCGGGCCCCGGCGATCCAGGGGGCCGTGACGCAGGACGCCGCGCTCACCGACGCGCTCCGGACGCTGGAGATGGACCTCGACGCCGCCCGGACGGCCCAGCAGGCCGGCCACGCGGCGGCCCAGCGCGGAGCCCTCGTCGTCCGGGACCTGACCCATGCGGAGGGGGAGTGCACACGCCTGACGGGGCAACTGGCCCGCCTGGCCACCGTCCCCTGTCGGGGCGAGGGCGCCTACGCGGCCTGTCCCTTGCTCACCGATGCCCAGGCCGCCCGGGTCGGTCTGCCCACCGCGACGGCCCGGGTGACCGCCCTGCGGGCCCAGATCCCGGTCCCGGGCCCGACGCCCCCGGACCCGACCCCGGCCCTCCGGGCCCGGAAGGCGGCCCTGGACACGGCGCGCGCGGGGCTCACGGGACTCGTCGCGATGATCGGGCCGCTCGCCGCCGCCGAGGCCCGCGTCACCGAGCTGGCCGATCAAGGCAGTCACCTCGCGGCTGATCTGCAGAGCGCTCGCGATCGGCTGGCCACCTTCGCCGGGCTGCCGGCCCGGATGGCCGAGCTGGACACGGCCCGGCGGACGGCTCAGCAGGCCGTGCAGACCGTCGTCGACGCACAGCGGACGGCCCAGCAGGCCGTCACCCAGTGGACGCACGCCCTCGGGCAGCTCGAGGGGCGACTGGCGACCGTCCGCGAGGCCGAACAGGCCCTAGACGTTGTCCGGGCTGCGCTGGGCCCTCTCGAGGCGGACGTCGCCGACTGGGCGCTGCTGGCAACCGCGTTCGGCCCGAACGGGATCCCGGCCCTCCTCATCGACCAGGCCCTGCCTGAGCTGGGGGCGCTGGCGACGGACCTCCTCGAGACGTGCTACGGCGAGCGCGTCTTCATGATCACGCTCTCGACCCAGCGGGAATCGGCGGCCGGGGATAAGCGGCTCGAAACGCTCGACGTCATCGTGACCCGCGGGGGCGCGCCGCTCGACGCGGCGCTCCTCTCGGGCGGGGAGGCGGTGCTCGTGAGCGAGGCGTTGGCGCTCGCGCTCGCCCTGTATACGGCGAGCCGGTCTGGCCGGCGCCTCCAGACGCTGCTGCGAGACGAGGTCTCGGCGCCGCTGGATCGGGACCGGGCACCCGCCTACGTGACCATGCTTCGGCGGGCGGCCGCGCTCGGGGACTTCCGGACGGTGCTCTTCGTCAGCCATCAAGAGCGGGCCGTCGAGCTGGCGGATGCGCAGCTCGAAGTCGGCGGGGGCGCCCTCCATGTCGGCTGACCCGCATCCCATCACTCGCTGGCTCAGGGACACGGTGAACACGCTCTGCCCGGGCCAGGTCGTCGCGGTGCATGCGGTCCAGGGGGCGCGGACCCTAGTCGTGGAGCTCGCCCCGGAGCCGGCCGCGGCTGGAGCCCTCATTGGCCGTGATGGGGCCACGATCAACGCCCTCCGGCATCTTGCCAGCCAGCTCGCCGCGCGGGAGCGCCTGGAAGTGCACGTGAAGGTCGTCACCGGGAACGGGTATGGTACGGACCGCTGAGGTCTGTCCCACGTGTGGGCGGCCGAAGACGAAGCAGGTCGAGGCCGCCGAGCGCTTCTACAAGTACCTGCTGCACTGCTTTGTCGGCGATGAGACCGCGACGGGCGTGATCACCGATGCCTTCCGGGTGATGGCCCATCCGCAGGGCGGGGGCTGCACGAATCACTTGGATGCGTTCTTGAACATGTGTCGGTCCGTGGTGGGCGAGTACGGGAATTTGCCGGGACGCCCATGAGCGCATCGGCGCAATTCGTGGATCGCGTTCTCTATCCCTGATGGCGAGAATTCGGACCGTGAAGCCAGAAGCCCTCCAACATCGCAAAATCGGTCCCCTCAGTGACCGGGCATTCCGACTCTGGATTGGCCTCATCACGCAGGCTGATGACAAGGGGCGCGGCCTCGCCGATCCCGATCAACTGCGGGTGCTGTGCTGGGGCTACCACCGAAAGGTGGTCATCGACGACGTGTCGAGAGCGCTCGACGAACTGTCGCGCACAGGATTGATCCGTCGCTACACCGTTGACGGAGTGCCGTACATGGATTTTCCATCCTGGACGGACCATCAAAGCATCGACAGACCGAAAGACTCGAAATTACCGGCCTTTACCGAATCGTCGTCGAACGGTCGCGACGACTCTCGACGCATCGAGGCGGATCAAGGATCAAGGATCAAGGAAGGGATCAAGGATCAAGGAAGGGAAGGGAAGGTGCGCGACGAGGTCGCGACCCCTCGCGACCCCACGCCACCGGTGGTCGCTTTTCAGGTCAACGCCGAGATTCTCGGCGCCCTGAATAAATCCCCCCGCCTCGGTGCCGTTCCCAAGCTCCGCACCCCCGAGTTCTGGCGGGCCGAGGTCCGGGCCAACCCGGGCGTCGATTTCGCCCCCGAGATCCTGAAGGCCGAAGCCTACCTCGCGGCGCATCCCGAGAAGCACTACAAGCACCTCGCCGGGTACCTCCACAACTGGCTGGGCCGGGCGGATCGGGAACCCGATGTCTAGCGCCGAGTGGACCTGCGGGTGCGGGGCCGTGATGCTGGTGAACCGTCGCTCGTGCGACAACTGCGGCGCAAGCGTGCCGAAGGGGACCCGGCGGTCGAGCCCCACGATGCCCGCCCGCCCGTGTCCCATCGACGGCGTGCTCTTGGTCGAGGGTTGGTGCTCGGTTGCCCAGGGCTATCCCCTGACCGAGCGGTGCCCGTTCGTCTGCCCGCAGTGTCGACAGCGGTTGGATTGGAACGGGGCGTGTTTCCAATGCCGCACGGTCCCCGGGGATCGTTGGGAGTACGGGCACGCGGGGCTGCATCCGACGCACTACCGCCTGACGGCGAAGGGGCCGGGACGGACGGCGACCCAATCCGAGGTGACGGCCGCCGTCCAAGCGATTGATGCCGTGCTTGCGCACGCCCAGGTTGCGGGACGACTCGGAGGACGCCCAGGCCGTCCGGTGTTCGGGGTGCGGGACCGAGCCGCGCTGCGGGATCTCGTCATGGCGCGCACAGAGGAACCGGCCGAGCCGGAGCCGACCTGGATCACAGAGGAAGAGCCGGCGTGACCTGGTCGCTCTTCGTCCCCGGTGAACCCAAAACGACCCAGACGGGCTCCGTCGTCCGATTGCCGAACGGCCGCGCGATCGTCACGCGTCGGAACACGGGCTGGGCGCAGCGCATCGCCCTCGCTGCCCAGGCCGCGCGGCCGCCGCGGCCCCTGGAGGGCCCGGTGCGCGCGGTGCTTACGTTCTTCCGGACGCGTCCCGTCTCGGCGCCGAAGTCCGTCACGCATCCGGCGACGCGCCCTGACCTTGGCAATTTATCGAAGGGATTATTGGATTGTCTGGAGGGCATCGTCTACCGCGACGATGCGCAGATCGTCGAGCTCGTCGAGCGGAAAGTGTTCGCCACGATGCAGCCCGGCGTGCGGATCGAGATCGAGGGAGTGTCGCCATGAGCCGCGCGTGGCGGCAAGAACTCGCGTGGATCGCCGCGGCCCCGTCCCGTGTGCTCGCCGCTTATGCCCGGGCGGTGGCGCGGCTGGAGTACGCGCCCCATCGCCGTTGCTGGCTGGATCGGGCCTTGACGCGACGCCGGACGCGGGTGGCCGAGCGACGCGCGGCATGAGTGCGACGATCACCCCGATTCACCTGGAGGATCACTTGGCATGACGACCGAGCCCGCCGTCGCTCTGCGCTTCTGGGCGAAGGCCGATCGATCCGGCGGGGCGACAGTCTGCTGGCCGTGGCGCGGCGCGCTGACGAATACGGGATACGGGCAGTTCCGCTACCAGCGAAAGACCGTCCTCGCGCACCGGATGTCCGTTTTGCTCGACGGCCGAGAGATCCCGGCCGGGATGACGATCGATCATCGGTGCCGTCGGCCCCGCTGCGTCAACCCGTTCCACTTGAACGTGATGACTCAGCGGGAGAACACGCTCCGCGGCGATAGTCCGCCGGCGAGACACGCGAGGCAAGCGCGCTGCGTGCGGGGGCATGCGTTCACTGAGGCCAACACGATGCGGGTCGCCAAGGGCCGAGAGTGCCGAACGTGCCGGTAGGATCGCGAGCGGCGCCGCCCGAAGCGCGACCGGCGCGCATACCTGGCTGACTGGAAGAAGGCGCAGGCCACCCGAACGACACCCAAGCGGGTATACCGGAGGAGGAGCGGATGAACGTCAAAATGCCGGAGGCGGGCGAGACCATGAAGGGGGGGCCGAGGTGAGCCACCACCCCAAGACGGCGCGCCCCTGCCGGGACTGCGGCACGCCCTTCCTCGGCACGCCCCCGGCGCGCTACTGCCCGAATTGTCGCTGGCGCCATCGGGGCCGCACGCCGAAGAAGTACGTCTGGACCCCCGAGCGCGACCAGGTCCTCCGCGAGCGGTACGACGGTCGCGTGAAGGGTCAGGCCGCCGCCCTCGCCGCCGCGATCGGCTGGCCGGCGTGGGTGATCAAGAAGCGGGCCGCGGCCCTGGGCCTCTGCTATCCCGTCGAGCGCACCGCCTGGACGCCCGTGGACACGCGCTTTCTCTTGGAGCACACCGGCACGCGGACGACCCACTGGATCGCGACACAGCTCCATCGCTCCGAGACGTCGGTGGTGATGAAGTGCAAGCGGGAGCGGATTCGGCGCCGCGTGCAGGCCGGCTACACGCTGCGCGAGCTGACGCTCTGCTTCGGGACCGATCACCACGTCATCGAGCGGTGGGTCCGCGAAGGGAAGCTCGTCTCGGCGGGGCGCGGCCGGCCCGGCGTCGACGCTCCGGCTTCGCACATCCGCAAGCGCGGGACGGCCCGGGTGCGGGATGCCTGGGCCGTCAGTGACGCGGATCTCCTCCGGTTCATTCAGGCGTACCCGCTGACGTTCCGGTTAGACAAGGTGGACGCCGTCTGGTTTCTCGACCTCATTACGAACGGCGGGCTGATCCGGAAGGCGCTCGCGGCCGAGACGCGGCTGGAGACGGCATGACCACCCGCGCCCTGCGTCGCGTGTCCACCCCGGGGCCCTTCGTCCCGAGCGAGTGGCCGTGCGTCCAGGATCGGTGCGTCGTCGGTCCCTTCCGCACGGCCCACGCGCTGGCCGCCCACAACCTCGGCGCCCACCGGGTCCCGGTGGCTGATACGCTCGACGAGCTGCGGGCGATGGGGCTCGAGGTCCCCGATGCAGAGGAGGCCCCGGCATGGCCCACGAGTGTCCTGACTGCGGCACGTGCTGCTTCTGCCCCATCCACGACGCGGACGCCGCGGTCGCCTGCGAGCACCCCTGTGAGCCCGAGGACGACGACCTCGCCGACGAGGACGACGACGCCGAGGACCTCCCCGACGACCTCCGCGGCGAGGACGGGGACGACGGGGACGACTGACGCCACGGAGAAGCCGGCCACGGAGAAGCCGGCCACGGAGAAGCCGGAGATGAGGAGATCCCCCATGGCCTGCGGCATCTGCAAGAAGACCGGGCATCGGCGCGAGACCTGTCCGGCGGTGAAAGTGGCGGGGCCGGCCGCGGCCCCGCCGTGCGGCTACTGTCACCGGCCCGCGGGGTCGCACGCGGCCAAGTGTAAACGGCGGCCCGGGGCCCGCGTTGCCCCGGCGAGTCCGTCGGCCCCCCCCCCGCCGTCCGGCCCACGGCCGCGCTTCGCCGACGTCCTCGTTATGCTCCGGGCCGAGCGCGACAAGCTCGACGCCCTGATCGCGGGGCTGGAGGCGCTCGGGTAGGCGATGGGCGACCGCACGGGGATCGCCTGGACGGAGGCCACGTGGAATCCCTTGAGGGGCTGCTCACGCGTAAGCGAGGGCTGCCGTTTCTGCTACGCGGAGAAGCTCGCAGCCCGTTTCTCCGGGTCGGGCCACGCATACGAGGGGCTCGCCCATGTGACCGCGAGCGGCCAGGCGCGCTGGACCGGGACGGTCGTGCTCGTCGAGAAACACTTGGACGATCCGCTTCGCTGGACACGCCCGCGCCGGGTTTTCGTCAATAGCATGTCCGACGTCTTCCACGAGGCGGTTCCGGACGAATGGATCGACAAGATCATGGCCCGGATCGTGCTCGCGGACGGGCGCGGCCGCTGGGCCGGCCATCTCTACCAGGTGCTCACGAAGCGGGCGGAGCGGATGCACGCCTACATGACCGATCCGGACACGCCATACCGGGTGGGCGTGCAGCGGTGCAAGGTCGTCGTCGGGTTCACGCCGCATCGCGGCGGACTGGACTGGACGCACGGCGCGGAGGCGTGGCCGCCGACACGACTCCACCTGGGCATCTCAGCCGAGGACCAGGCCAGCGCGGACGACCGGATCCCCTGGCTTCTTCGGACGCCGGCGGCCGTTCGATGGCTCAGCGCCGAGCCGCTCCTCGGCCCGCTCGATCTTGAAGCGACCAACCGGCTCGCCGGCGTGCACGTCGGCGCGCTCGGAACCGGAGGAGTCCGGGGACTGGATTGGGTCGTCGCCGGCGGGGAGAGCGGCGGGCCACCGGAGCGGCGGCTCGTCGTCGAGTCGTGTGAGGATCACCGATGGTTCTGGCGTCCGAAACCGCACGCGCTCGAATGGGCCCGGGCCCTCCGCGATCAGTGCCAGGCCGCCGGCGTGCCGTTCTTCTTCAAGCAATGGGGCGGGCCCGCCCCGAAGAGCGGGGACGACGTCCTCGACGGTCGCCGGTGGCAGGAGTATCCCGAGGCGCGCCATGTCCGTCCTTGACGCCCGCTCGGGATTCGCGCCCCTCGCCCCACGCCCAGAGGTGACGCGGGCGCAGCGGTGGCGGATGAAGCTCTCTAGGGCGGTCCAGGACTTCCTGAACGACAACCGAGTCCGCTGGTCGTCGGCCACGCGCCGCGCCTACGAATCCGACCTGCATCGGCTCGTGGCGATGGTCTCGATCGACTCCGTGCTCGCGCTGACCCCCGACATGATCAGCAGCTACTTCCAGTGGTGCTCGGTCCAGGGGCAGAAACCGGCGACCCTCCACCGGAAGTACGCGAGCCTCGGCGAGCTCTGCCGCTGGGGGATGCGCAAGCGGCTCTGGGCCGAGAGCCCGATGCGGGATCAGGCCCCGATCCCGAAGCCGGAGCGGGTGCCGCGGCCGTTCGCGCGCGATGAGATGGCCCGGCTCATGGCGCTCGCGCTCTCGCCGCTCGAGCACATCACCCGCCAGCTCCTGGCGTATACCGGGCTTCGGGTGACCCCCATCTGCGAGCTGCGCGTGGCGGATTGCTCGTTCGCGCCGACCACGATCCAGGGGGTCACGATGCCGGGCGCCATCCGCAGCCTGGGTAAGGGGAACAAGCCCCACGTGATCCCGATGGTGCCGGCGCTCCACGGCCCGCTCTACGACTACGTGCTCCAGCATACGGACTTGAAGGGCCAATCCTGGCTGCTGCAGCAGGCGCGCGGGCGCCGTCCGGTGCATCGCCGGATCGTCGAAGGGATGACCCAGCGCTGGGGGGTGCGGGCTGAGGTGCCCACCTGCATCCCGCATCGCTTCCGGCACACGGTGGCGACCCGGCTTCTGGAAGAGGGGGTCGATATCCGGGTGATCCGGGAAATCCTCGCGCACGCCGATATCAACGACACGATGCTCTACACGAAGGTCGCCAACGTCCAGATCGCGTCGGCGATGCTGCGGTTGCCAGCGGACTGGACGGCCCCGCTGGCCCTCCCGCCAGGGCCGGGGCCGGCTTGAGACGAGGCCGTGGCTTACAGGCGTGGCTATAAGCAGCCTCACCCACTCGGCGGCGCGGCGATGAGCGCCCGGGGCCTCCGCCTGGCCCAAGTCCTGCGTCTGCACTGTCCCCGGTGTGGACGGTCGCAGCCCGTCCGGCGGGAGTCCTATGACCCCCTGCGCGCCCGGCAGCTGGTGGCGCCGTGTCCGGCGTGTCTTACCATCGACGCCGGGGCCGGGGTGCAATACGAGCTGGCTGGGTCCGGGCGGCTCGTCGTGTCGTGGGCGCAGCTCGGAGCGGCCATCACGAAGTCCTGCTGCCGGCCGGGCCGTCGGCAGAGATATGTCTCGGCGTTGCAGTGGACGAATCCATGGGACTGCGCCAGGTATTCCCCGCAGGTGGTCTTCCCGGCACCGGGAATCCCTGTCACGAGCAACCGCTCCATCCGTCCGTTACCGCGGCCAATCATCCGGCGGCACCACCGTCCGCAGTTCGGCGAGCGCCGCCCGGACCGCCGCGAGCGCGCGCCCCTGCTCCGGCGTGATGGGCGCCCGCTCGAGCCAGTCTTCCACGCCTCGCAGCTCCACGATCGCATCGCGCAGGAGATCGGCCAGCTCGAGGGCCTCCGGGTCCGGGCTGCCGCCGTAGGGGGCCGGGTCTTCGGACATCGGGGGCAGCCTAGCACCTGGGGCTGGCGGCTGGTCAAGGGGGTGGCTTGGCGCGGCCTCGCGGTTCGGGGGCGGCGGGTGAGTCCCGGGAGCCGGACGGGCGGTCATGCCTGACCGCCCCCCGATCCCGGAGCCGATCTGGCGGAAGGTCCTGGCCTTCCTCGCGGAGGGGAAGACGGGGCAGGTCACGCTCTACGTGGCGCAGGGCCGCGTGATCGACGCGGCGCTCGAGGAGCGGATTCGGGCGGCGCGCGTGGTAGAATCCCCGCAGTCGTCGTAGGGTAGGTCTCGTCTCACTCGGGGCGACGGTCCGCGATCCGGCCGGCCCCACCGAAGGGCGTTGGGGCCCGACGTGGGAGTCGTGCCCCGAACCCGCACCCCACTCAGTCACCGCGAAGCCGAGTTCGTCCGTCACTTTCTCGCCGGCAAGCTCGGCGTTCGTGGCAACGCCACTCAAGCGTACATCGCGGCGGGCTATGCGCCCCGCGCCGCCTCCAGCTGCTCCGCCGAGCTCCTGAGAAAACCCCGAGTCCAGCAGGCCCTGGCGACTTACTGCCAGCGTCGGGACCTCACCGTCGACCGGGTGCTCGACGAAGTGCGGACGGTCGCCTTGGCGCGATTGGAGGACGTCGCCGAGTACGAGCCGGGACGTGGGCTCGTGCTCAAGTCCGACGCGCTGGCCCACGGCGCGCTGGAAAGCCTCGAGGATGTCGTCGATGCGGCGGGCCAGCGCAAAGTGAAGATCCGGCTTCACGACAAGCTGGCCGCTTTGACGCTGGCCATGCGGTACCTCGGGGTCCTCCGCGACCGGGTGGAGCACACCGGCAAGGATGGTGGGCCGATCGAGGTGACGCTCTCGGCGGCCGAGCGGCGCGCGCGCGTGGTGCAGTTGATGAGTCGGCCGGCCCTCGGGTCCGCGAATGGCGCCGGCGCCAATGGGCAGGCGCATGCGGGTTGAGTGCGTGGCCGAGCTCGACGGTGCCGCTCTCGACGCGCGACTTACGCGCATGACGCCGGCCGAGCTCCGTGCGCTCGACGCCCTCCTGCTGGCGCCCGACGTGTTCCGCACGACCTATCGCGACGATCCGGTGGGCTTCGCGCGGGACTGCATCGCGTGGCCGCCCGGGCAAGCCCTCCGCGGGTACCAGGCCGAGGCGCTGACCCTCTTGGCGACTCGTCGCCGGGCGGCGATCCGGGGTCCGCACGGCCCGGGCAAGACGACGATTGCCGCGCTCGCGTGTCTCTGGTTCGCCTTCACGCGGGACGGGGACCCGCACGCCGACTGGAAGATCATCACGACGGCGGGGTCGTGGCTCCAGCTGACGCGCTACCTCTGGCCGGAGATCCACAAGTGGGCGCGCCGGCTCCGGTGGGACCGCCTCGGGCGGGGCCCGCTCGATGAACGCACCGAGTTCCTCGACTCGAGCCTGAAGCTGACCACAGGCCAAGCGTTCGCCGCTGCCTCGGACAAGCCGGAACTCCTGGAAGGCGGGCACGCGAGCCATCTCCTCTACGTCTTCGATGAGGCGAAGGCGATTCGCGACGCGACGTTCGATGCGGCCGAGGGTGCGCTCATGGGGGAGGGCGAGGCCCTGGCGCTCGCGCTCTCTACCCCCGGCGCGCCCGCCGGTCGCTTCTACGCGATCCACGCTCGGCGCCCGGGATACGAGGATTGGGGCGTGCGCCACATCACGCTCGCGGAGAATCTCGTGGCGGGCGGCATTCTGGCGGCGGAAGTGGCGCAGCGTCAGGCCCAGTGGGGCGAGACCTCCGCCGTCTATCAGAACCGCGTCCTCGGGGAGTTCGCCAGCCAGGACGAAGCGAGCGTGATCCCGCTGGCGTGGGTGGAGGCCGCGAACGAGCGGTGGCGGGTGCTGGAGGCGGAGGGGTTTGCGACGACGGCCCTGGACTATGTCGGCGTCGACGTCGGCCTCCAAGCGGATCGCACGGTTCAGGCGTTGCGCGTCGGGGCGGTGATCACGGCCCTGCGCCGGGCGCCCCATCAGGACACGATGGCGACCGCCGGGACGATCGCCACGATTCTGCGCGGCTACGGCGGCCGGGCCATCGTCGACGCGGATGGCATCGGCGCCGGCGTCTTCCACCGGCTGCGTGAGCAGGGGCTGCCGGTCGTGGCCTTCCATGCGGCCGGCGGGACCGACGCGACCGACCGCTCCGGAGAGCTGCGCTTCGTGAACTTGCGGGCGGCGGCCTGGTGGGCGCTCCGCGAACGGCTCGACCCGACGAGCGGCGAGGCGCTCGCGTTGCCGCCTGACGATCTCTTGACGGGGGATCTCACGGCGCCCCGGTGGCGGATCACCTCGAGCGGGAAGATCCAGATCGAGGAGAAAGCCGAGATTCGCAAGCGCCTCGGCCGATCGACCGATGACGGCGACGCGGTCGTGATGGCGTTTGCGGACGTGCTGGTGCGCGGGACGCCCGTCGGGGCCTCGGCCGAGATTCGGCCGACGCGGGAGAGTTATCACGCCCTCGTGCCGTCGGTGTTCGGGGGGCGGGGCCTGAGTGATGTCTGGCGGCGCCGCCGGTGACCCCCTGCGACACGCTGCGGGCGCTGCTCCGTGTATGCCGATGTCCGGGCCCGCCTCGGCTCCAGTGGCGGGTGCGGATGGAGTGGGACCCGCGAGGCGGCTCCAGTGGCCGGCCGCCGTTGGGGCGGCTCATTCCTTACTTCACACACGCAGGAGGAGCGGACATGGTGATCGAACTGGCTCCCGGATTCCAGGCGCGCTTGCGCATCACGCCCGTGAACGACGCGGGGCACCCCGTCCCCGTCCAGGTCGGCAGCGTCGAGTGGGGGACGAGCGACCCCGCCGTCCTCGCCGTCGCGCCGAATCCGGCGGATGAGGCCGAGTGCGTTGTCCGCCGCGTGGGCCTCGGCGTGGCGAAGGCGCAGGTCCGCGCGGACGCCGACCCCGGCGCCGGCGTGGTGACGCTGACGGCGGAGGCGGAGCTCGCCGTGACGGAGGGGCTCGCCACGTCGCTCAGCCTGTCCGCGGTCGTCGAGCCCGAGGCGTAGCGTGCACGTTCGCGAAGAAGCCGACCAAGTGATCCTCCAGGCGGAGACCCCGGAGGACGCGGAGCTGCTGCAGAGCTGGCCCCGGTATCGGCCGCTCCGCGTCATGGAGGTGACGACCCTCGGGAGCGCGATGCCGCAGGCGGTGCTCGCGGGCGGGCCGGCGCCGGACGCGCCGGTGGTGGCGGCCGTGGAGCGGACGGCGCAGACGATGGTGGCGCACGGCCACGAGTGGCTCTGCGGGCTCGTGGCCCTGCTCTGCGATGCCATCCTCGGTTTCGCCCTCGCGCCCTGGCTCTCGCCGGCGGTGTGGCTCGGGCTGGCGCTCGTGACGTTCGTGGCCGTGGGCGTCCTCATGGCGGCCCTATCCTGGTACAACGTCCGGCCCGTCCCGCAGAGCCGGGCGTGGTTTCGCGTGGGCTACTGGATCGGCGGGGTGTGGCTCCTGACCGTGGCCGGCGCCGTGACGCTCGGCGTGCTGCTCTGGCTCGGGGCCGTGCTCGGGGCCGTCGCGTGGCGCCTCATGCCGTCATGAGTGAGCCCGGGGCGAACCTCCGCACGCCGTGGGCGGCTCCGGCGGACCCCCTGCCCGTCGTGCCCCTGGGCCGCAGGGTGCTGACCGTGCACTACGACGTGCTCGCCGGGGGCCTGCTCCGCCTGCCCCGGGCCTATCGCATCGTGCAGGTCCGGCCGCGGGCGCTCCATCGGCTGAGTGACCATGGGTGGGCCGCGCCCGATGAGCCGCCAGAGGTGCAACTCATCCTAGAGGGGCCGGGCCTGCCCGCGATGGACGGCCCGGGCCTGCCGCCCGTGACGCTGACCGGACTCGGGAGCGCGGAGACCCAGCTCTACCTGAACGGCGAGCGGCTCGCGTGAGCGGCGCGGCCGAGTCCTGCGCCTGCCGGACGACGTACCGCGTCTGTGCCCGGTTCGCCGTGTATGTCCGCATCCGCCTCGGGGGGGCACGGGCATTGGGTGCGAGGAGTGCGGTCATGTGCGCGCCTGTCACCGTCTCGCCTGACGCCGGCCGACCCGGCGCGGAGTAGCCACACCATGCGAGGACTGCTCGACGCCATCGCCTCCGCCGGTAAGGTCCCGCTCCGCGAGGCGCTCGTCCTCGCCAGCACGAGCATCGACCCCGACGACGCGCTCTATCGCCGCATCGCCGGCGGGCACACGCGGGACATTCCGCCGGATCAGTTCCGCCGTGTGCAGGAGGCCGCGATCCGCGGCTACATCATGAACCCGTTCACGCGGCGCATGGCGGAGCTGCCCAAGGACTACATGGTGGGCGAGGGCGTGAGCCCCATCGCGCCGGACGGGGCCGTGCAGGCCTGGCTCGACGACTTCTGGTCGGACCCGATCAATCAGATGGACGCCATGGCCGAGCTCATGGCGCTCGAGTCGGAGATTCTCGGGGAGCTGGCCCTCCCGGTCTTTGTCGATCCGCGGACGGGGAAGGTGCGGCTCACGCTCGTGGATACGCTCATGATCCGCCGCTGCATCCCGGACCCCGGGAACACGCGCACGCTCATCGGGGTCCACTTCTACGGGCCGGGGCTCCCGCAGTTCACCTTGCCCACGATCCTCGGGCCGGGCGTGGAGGACACCGACGTGCTCACGGCCAAGGCCGTCGCTATGCGCGAGGCGTGGCGCAGCAAACTCGGGAACGCCTTCGTGGACGGGCCCCCGCCCGAGGGCGTGATCTATGTCGGCATCAACCGCATCGCGGGGCAGACGCGCGGGCTCGCCACCATGTCCGCGTCTCTGGATCACGCCGACCTCCTCGACCGCTACCAGTTCGACATGTTGGAGCGCGCCGGGATTCTCAACGCCTTCGTGTGGCAAGTGACGCTGATGGGCGCGGAGGACCCCGAGATCACCGCCTGGAAGACGAAGCACCCGAGCCCGCCGCGGCCGGGGACGGTCAACGTGACGAACGAGAAGGAGAAGTGGGAGGCCGTGACGCCGACGCTGCGGCAGCAGGACTTGTCGGAGGGGTTCAAGACGGCGCGGAACTACGTGGCGGGGAATCTCGGGTACAGCCCGGGGTGGCTCGGGGATACCTCGAGCACGCGCGCGAGCGCGGCCGAGCAGACGGACCCCTCGCTGAAAACCGTGACGGCGAAGCAGACGCGGCTCAAGCGCATCCTCACGAACATCCTCCAGTACGTGGTGTGGCAGGGGGCAGCCCACGGCCAGATTCCCAAGGAGGTCCTCGTCAAGGGTCAGTTGAAAGTGAGCTGGCGCACGGTCGGCGTGCAGATGCCCGAGATGAGTCCGAAGGACGTGATGCGCGGGGCGACGGCGTTCGCGCAGCTCGCCACGGCCGTCGCCACGGCGGTGACGAGCGGGCTGCTCACATCGGGGACGGGGACGCGGCTCCTCGCCGTCATCACGCCGCACCTCGGGCTCGACCTCGACGCGGAGGCGGAGGTGTTGGTTCTGGCCGACCAGGCGAGCGAGCCCGTCGACCCGAGCCTGGTGGACGCGGTGCTGGCGGCCCTGCCGGCGACCCCGCCGGGGGTTCCGGGCGTCCCGGGAACCGTGCCCGTGGCGGCCCCCGCTCTCCAGGAGGTGCTGCGCCTCTATGCGCGCGCGGCCAAGCGCGGGGCTGCCCTGGTCGAGAGCGCTCCGGCCCGGGAGGCGCCGCCCGCGCCGCCCGGGGCCCACGTCGAGGTGCATGCGGCCCCGATCCACGTGGAGGTCCACACCCCAGCCGGGCCCGGGCCGCTGGCCGCGCCGCCGGCGGTGCTCGTGCAGCCCGTGGTGACGGTGACGCCTCGCACGCGGACGGTCGACAAAACCTTCGTCAAGGACGCGGCGGGCCGGACGATCGGGCTCACCGAGGTGCACCGCGTCGAGGAGACGGCAACCCATACCGTCGCCAAGACGCTGCGCACGGATGCCGAGGGCCGGACCATTGGCGTCACCGAGGTCTACCGCGACACCGAGGAGGGGGCCCGTGGCTAACTACTCGAATCGCGCCGTGAACGCCAAGGCCGACGCGCTCCTGGCGCTCGCGGCGGGCGGCAAGCTCCGCCTCTACACCAGCGGCACCCCGGGCCAGCCGGCGACCGCCGACACGGCCCTCACGGATCAGGTGCGCCTGGCCGAGCTGACTCTCGGCACGCCCGCCTTCGGGGCCGCGGTCGCGGGCGTGGCGACGGCGGCGCCGATTACCGCCGACCCGAGCGCGGCAGCCACGGGCGTCGCCACGTGGTTCCGCGTGGTGCAGAGCGACGGCGTGACGAGCCTCTTCGATGGGACGGTCGGCACCGCCGGCACGGACCTGGTCCTCAACAGCGCCAGCATCCAGGTCGGGGCCGAGGTGTCGGTCACGAGCCTGGTCTACACCGAGCGGAAAGCCTAACGCCCACCGCGGAGAGAGGAGCCCTCCACCATGGCCGGGTTCAACAAGTTCGACGCGTTCATTCACCAGCTCGCGCTCAAACAGCACGACTGCAATGCGGACCCGTTCTTCGTCTATCTGTCCAACGAGCAGCCGCTGGCGACGGACGCGACCCGTGCCGACATCGCGGACTTGTCCACGGCTGGCGGCTACACCGCAGGTGGCGCGGACTCGCAGAACACCGAGAGTGAGAGCCCGGCGGGCACGGCCAAGACCGTCGGGGTGGACATCGTGTTTACCGCGACCACGGGATTCGGCCCCTTCCAGTTTGCCATCTTGTATAACCAGGTGGGTGGCTTGGGCAGCACCAACAAGCTCATCGGGTGGTGGGACTACGGCTCGCCGGTCACCCTCGCGGCCCTGGAGACGTTTACAGTAGATTTCGGGGCAAGCCTGTTCACCCTGACGTAACCCGAGGCGCCAAGGGTGCGGACGCTCAAGAAGACCGTCTACACCTTGAACGTGGACCGCTACGCGCCCGCGATCACCGCGCTCACGTATCCGTTGCTCCGCTACTACGCGGATCGCATCGGCGCCGACTTTCACGTCATCATCGCGCGGAAGTTTCCCGACTGGCCCGTGGTGTACGAGAAGCTCCAGATCTACGAGCTGGCCCAGCAGCACGGGAACGATTGGAGCATCTACCTCGACTCCGACGCGCTCGTGCACCCCGAAACGATCGACTTCACCGAGCACCTCCACAAGGACACGGTGGCGCACCACGGCGCGGACATGGCGGCCGTGCGCTGGCAGTACGATCGGTTCTTCCGGCGGGACGGGCGGAATATCGGGTCGTGCAACTGGTGCACGATCGCGTCTGACTGGTGCCTGGAGCTGTGGAAGCCCCTGGAGGACCTCACCTGTGCGGAGGCCATCGCCCGCATTCGCCCGGTCGTGGCGGAACAGATGAGCGGAGTCGTGCCGGCGAGCCATCTGATTGACGATTTTGTCCTGTCTCGCAACATCGCGCAGTACGGGCTCAAGTTCACCACCCTGCTCGACTTGCTCCCGAAGATCGGGCTTCCAGACTCGAATTTCTTCTGGCACCAGTTTCTGATTTCCACGGAAGCGAAGGTCGCGGGGATGCAGGCGGTGCTCGAGACGTGGAAGCTCCCTGATCGGATTCGATCCTATGGCCGCGAATAACACCTTCTTCAAGACCGCCGGGGCGAGCGGCTGGGTGGCGCCCGCCAATGTCGCGGGCAACGTCGTCACGGTGTCGTGTTGGGGGGCCAGTGGCGCGGGCGGCGGCAACAACGGGACTCGACCCGGCGGCGGCGGCGGTGGCGGGGCCTTCGCGCAAGGGAATGTCACGATCGTGTCCGGCAACAACTATGCCTACACGGTCGGGGCGGCCGGTCAGAACGCGTCCAACGCCGCCGGAACGGCGGGGGGCAACAGCTTCTTCAATAACAACACCAGCGGCAACACCACCACGATGGTGCGCGGCGCGGGCGGGCAGGGGGGCGCCCATGCGACGAACACGACGGGCCCCGGCGGCACCGTCGCCAACTGCATCGCGCTGCAAGGGTCGCAGACCAAGTGGAAGGGTGGGGAGGGCTCGCAGAACGCGACCACGGGCTCGGGCGGAGGTGGGGGTGGAGAGGCCGGAGATTTAGGTGCGGGTGGAGACAGCGTTGCGAGTATCACGGCAGGGGTGGCTGGCGCGAATAGTTACGGCACGCCGGGTCCGGGGGGCAACGGGGGGGTCACGACCGCTAAGGGCACCCAGTCGGTGGGTCCGGTCCCCATGGGCGGGGGCGGGGGATCAGGCAACCTGTCTGTTGGAGGGAGCCAATTCGGGGGCGAGGCCAGTGCTGGGCAAGTCTGGATCGATTGGTGGGACCTCGATCGGCCCACGGTCACGTCGCAAGCCGTCACCGCGATTGCCCCGACCACGGCCACGGCCAACGGCAACATCACGGCGACCGGCGGCGCCTGGCTGGAAAATGACAACGAGCGGGGCGTTGTCTATAGCACGACGACCCACGCCGATCCCGGCAACGTCGCCCCGGCCTCCACCGCCTATGAGTTCGTCCAGAACGAGACCGGGGGCAGCTTCGCCACGGGGGCGTTCACCGAGTCGCTCACGGGGCTCACGCCGGCCACCGTCTACAAGCTGCGCGCCTACGCGCACAGTCGCGCGGGGTACGACTACAGCAACACCGAGCAGTCCTTCACGACGGGCCACGCCTACAGCCTCACCGCGAACCCCGGAAGCGGAGCCCTCACGGGCACGGCCGCCACCCTCGAAGTCGGGCGCGTGCTCGGGGCCACGGCCGGCAGCTTCACCGAATCCGGCACCGCCGCCACCCTCTGGCGCAGTCGGATTCTCACCGCGGCGGGGGCCACCTCCGCGCTCGCGGGCACGGCTGCGACCCTGGAGGTCGGGCGTGTGCTCGGCGCGGCCGCCGGGTCCTTCGTGGAGGCGGGCTCCGCCGCGACCCTGACGGTCGGCCGCGTGCTCTCGGCCGAGGCCGGGAGCTTCGCGCTCGCCGGCACGGCGGCGACGCTCCAGCATGGGGCCGTTCTGGTCGCGGACCCGGGCAGCTTCGCGCTGGCGGGCTCGGCGGCGGCGCTCCTGGTCGGGCGGCGGCTCGACGCCAGTGGGGCGACGGTCGCGCTCGACGGGTCGGCCGCCGGGCTTCTGGTCGGGACCCGGGTGTCCGCGGCCCCGGGTGCGTTCGCCTTGGTGGGGACCGATGCCGACCTGATCTATACCCCCAGTGGGGCCGTCGTGCTCGCGGCGGAGGCGGGGACGTTCGCCCTCGACGGGACCGCTGCGACCCTCCGGGCGGATCGCCAACTCGCGGCCGAGGCGGGCGTCGGACTCCTGACGGGGACGAGCGCCGGGCTCCGGGTGGCCCGGGTGCTCGCAGCCGACGCGGGGGCGTTTGCCTGGACGGGGACCGCCGCGACGCTGGAGACGGGGCGGACCCTCGGGGCCGACGCCGGGGGGTTCGCGCTCGCCGGGTCGAGCGCCGGGCTGCGCGCCGACCGACGCCTCGCGGCTGAGGCGGGTGCGTTCGTCCTGACCGGCGGCCCCGTCGCCGGCGCTGCGATCACCGGGACGGCCGCCCTCACCGCGCCCCTCGCCACGCTGGCGGGGATCGGACGGACCGGGGTCTCGGGCCCCGGCGGGGGGTGGATCGCGGCCTGGGAAGCCCCGCGCGCCGCGCGGGTGCGTCTCGCCGGGGCGGGTCGTGTCACGGCGGGGTCGGCACGGCTGGCCCTGGCGGGCCGCGAGCACTTTCGGGGGCATGGCGCCCTGGTCGGGGTGGGGGGCGGGGGGCCGAAGCTCGAAGGGCTCGTGCTCCCACCGCGGCCGGCTCCGCGGCGCGACGTCGTCCTCTGGCCCCTTCCGGTCGCGGCGGGGGGCCGGCTCACCGCCCGACCCGGGCAGCTCGGGGGGACCGGCCGGACGAGCTACACGTGGACCGATGACGAATGGCTCGGCCTGGTCGAGACCGCCGACGTCCTGCTGGGGCTCCCGTGACGCCCCTCGACACCTTGGTCCGGGCGGCCCAGGCGGACCTGCGGGCGCGCCTGCGGACCCTCCGGGACACCCTCGTGGGGCGGCTCGCGGGGGTGGTGGCGCCGGATGCGAGCGGGGCCCCCGTGGTGCCCCTCGCCGCCCTGGGTGGGCTCCTCACGACCCTGGGGCACGCAACCGACACGTGGGCCGCGGGGTGGGAGGCCAGCCTCCCCGTCGTGGTGCGGGCGGCGGCCCACCAAGGACAGGACGACGTGGACGCGCCGGTCGTCCACGCGATCCGCACCCACGGGCGGCACCTCCTGCGAGAGGCGGTCAGCGCCGCCGACGCCCGCGTGCTCGACGCCCTGGGGCTGCACTTGCCCGACGTGACCGAGCGGGCGATTCACGCGGTCCTCCAGGTCTTCACCGTGCACTTGGTGGCGGAGCTGTCCGCCGAGACCAAGTTGACGATCGGGCGGATCATTCGGGCCGGGGCCGCGGGCGCCGTCCCGCCGCTGGACCTCATGCGCGCGGTGACGGCGGTGCTCGAAGGCGCCGGCGCGGAGAATCTCGGAAGCCGGCAGGGGCGCGTGACGCCGGACGTGGCCGCGCGCGCGGAAGTGATCGTGCGCACGGAACTGGGGCGCGCCTACAACACGGCGAGCGACGCGCGGCAGCAGCAGCTCGGGGCGGCCATCCCGGGGCTGATGAAGCAGTGGGTCAACGTGCCGGACAAGCGGTGCCGGCCGGCGCATCGGCGGGCCGGGGCCGAGGACCCCATCCCCATCGACGAGCCGTTCCTCGTCGGCGGGGAGGCGCTGCGCTACCCGCTGGACCCGAAGGGCTCGCCCGCCAATACGGTGAACTGTCGGTGCCGATCGGCCGTCGTCGTGCCCGAGGACGCGTTCGGGCCCGCGACGGGCGAAGGGGCGCGGGCGGGGGTGTCCGTGTCGCTCACCGCCGAGTAGCCGTGGCGACCCAGCGGGCGGCGCGGTGTCCGGCGTGTCACCAAGCCTTGCCCTCCGTGCCGCTCCGGCGCTGCGCGCGCTGTCAGACGGTCAAGCCGGCGACCGAGTTCTACGCGCAGCGCGATCACTACTGCAAGCCCTGCCGGCTCGCCTACGGGCGGGACTACTACCGGGACAACTACCGGGGCAACTGGAAGCGCGCGGGCCCCGCCGGAATCTAAACGCCACGAGTTTTAGAGACAACGGCGGCGGGCCGGCCGCACAGTGGGTGCCGTGCATCCCCTGCCCTCTCTGACGCGGGAGCTGACCCGATGATCACGCAAGTCGGCGCCTCGTGGATTCGCTTCACCCCGGACGGCGCCACCCAGCTCGGCACGTATCCGTCGCTCCAGGAGGCGCAGGCCGCACAGGCGGCGGCGCTCGCCGAAGCCGTCACGAAGACCGAGGGCGGCGCCGCGTTCCCCGCGGCCGCGTTCGCCTACGTGCCCGACCCCAAGACCCCCGCCGGCTGGAAGCTCCGTCTGTGGAAGACCCCCGGCGGGGGCCCCGATGCCGGGATCGTCGGGGCCGCCATCGCGGCGCTCGGCCAGGGGTTCCGCGGGAACAAGGTGAGCATCCCCGCCGCGGACCTCGCCGGGGTCAAGGCCAAGGTGCGCGCGGCCTGGACGAAGGCGAACCTCGACAAGTCGGCGGACACGATGCCGGCCGCGCTCAAGGAGGGCTACTCCGAGCTGGCCCTGGAGGCGCGGGTGGCGCTCGTGCGCGACGCCTACTACGAGCAGATGCACGGGAGCGGCGTGAGCCCGAGCGACACGCCCTGTCCGTGGGTGCTGGAGGTTCGCCCGGAGTCGATCATCGTGCAGGACGACGATGACGACTACTTCGAGGTGCCCTACACGATCGGCGGAGACGGGGCCGACCCCGACGCGGTGACGTTCGGCGACCCGATCGAGGTGACACTCACGTACACGCCGGTCCCCGGCGGGGCCGCGAGCGCCATGCAAGAGAGTCTGCGGCGCCGGCCAGCAGGCGTGACGTTCCTGGAGGACGTGTCCGCGGCGGCGGGGGCCCCCGAGGGTTCCCAGTGGCTCGTGCGTGTCATCGCCCCGGGCTGGTCGCGCAACGTCTCGCCGACGCTCCGGCTCCCGCGCTACTACCCGGACCCCGTGCTGCGTGAGGCCGTGACGGCGTTCGAGGGCGCGCGCATTTTCCAGCACCAGGCGGGCCCGCACGTCGACCGCCACCTCCGCCGGAGCCAGGATGTCGTGGGGTGGCTCGCGGAGGCGCACTACAGCGGCGGCATCTGCGCCACGTATCACTGCGTGGATGCGGCGCTGCGCACCAAGCTGACCGAGGCCTTCGGCCTGGGCAAGCGCGACCTCATGGGCTTCTCCATCAACGCCGGCGGGCAGGAAGAGGCGGGCCTGATCGGCGGCGTGAAGGCGGCCGTGGTGCGGTCCATCAGCTCGGTGGACAGCGTGGACGTGGTATCGGACCCCGCCGCGGGCGGGGAGTTTGTCCGGCTCGTGGCGTCGGTGGACCCGGCGCGGGGGGAACCAATCATGACCATCGACCAGCTCATCGCGCTCATCAAGGCGCACCGGCCGGCCCTCCTGGAGCACGCGCCGGCGGGCGGGTGGACCTTCGACCAGTTGGAGACGAAGCTCCGCGAGGCGCTCGCGCCGGCGGTTGTCGTTCCGCCGGTGGACGTGAAGCCGCTGCAGGAAGCGATGGCCACGCAGGCGGCCAAGATCGCCAGCATGGAAGCGGCCGCCCTGGAGCGCACGCGCCGGGACGCGGCGCACGCGGCGCTCGATGCGTCCCCGCTCGCCAAGCTGCCCAAGGTGCGCGCGGCGGTCCTCAAGACGCTGACGGGGAGCCTCCGCGAGGCGGACGCGACGAAGTTCGCCGTGGCCCTCAAGGAGGCCATCGACGACCAGGCCGGCATCATCGCGGACCTGGCCGGCCCGGGCGGGGTCCGGGTCAGTGGCTTCCCGCCGGCGACGGTGCAGGCGGAGGCGCGCGACGCGCACGCGCTGGCCATGCGGGGGATGTTGTTCAACGTGGACCAGAAGGACGCCAAGGGCGTGCCGGTGCCGCGCTTCCGCTCGCTCCACGAGAGCTACTACGTCATCGCCGGCGGGTACAAGGGCTATGCCCCGGACCCGGCGCGGATGCTCCGCGAGGCGGTGATGTATCAGCCGTCCACGGTGTACGGGCAAGAGAACGAGCTGCGCGAGTCGATCACCAGCTCGACGTGGGCCGAGCTGCTCGGCGACTCCATCACGCGCCGGCTCGTGGCGGAGTACGCCATGCCGGACCTGCAGGACTGGCGCAAGATCGTGTCCGAGACGGCGACCATCCGGGACTTCCGGACGAATCGCCGGACCCGCATGGGCGGCTACGGGGACCTGCCGGGGGTGAGCCAGGGCGCCCCGTACGGAGACCTCGTCAGCCCGACCGACGAGGAGTCGACCTACGCGATCAGCAAGAAGGGCGGGGTCGACGACCTGACCATCGAGACGATCGCCAACGACGATGTCGGTGCGGTGCGGCGGATCCCGATCAAGCTGGGGCGCGCGGCGGCTCGCACGCTCTACAAGGCGGTGTTCGACCTGATCCGGTCGAACGGGACCATCTACGACAGCAACGCGCTGTTCGACAGCTCCGCCCACGCGAACATGACGGCGTCGGCGCTCAGCGACACCACGATCAAGGCGGGCATCGCGGCCATGCGGGCGCAGACCCCGTATGGCGTGACGGCGGAGCCGCTCGGGGCGGTGAACAGCCCGCTGTGGCTCATGGTGCCGGCGGCGCTCGAAGACCTCGGCTACCGGCTGCTCAACTCGGATCGCTTCATGGGCGCGGTCGGCTCCAGCCTGGCCGAGTACGCCACGACCCCCAACCTCATCAAGGGCCGGTACGGCAACATGGGGCTCCTCGTCGTGGACTACTGGACGGACGCGGCCGACTGCGCGATGGTCGCGGACCCGACCAAGGTGCCCACCATCGAGGTCGGCTTCTGGAACGGCCAGGAGGACCCCGAGCTGTTCGTGCAGGATCAGCCGCTCCTGGGCTCGGTGTTCACCGCGGACAAGGTGACGTACAAGATCCGGCACGTGTGGGGGTTGACCTGTCTTGAGTGGAGGGGCTTCTACGGCTTCAGCCGGTAAGCACGATTCTGGAGGGGCCACGCGCCCCATGATGCAGTAGGCCAGCCCCCGGCGGGCCGACTCGCCGGGGCTCTGGCCGAGCCCGAACGACGGGGGGAGGACGGGATGAGCAACCGACTGATTGACCAGCTCGGGGGCCCGGGCCTGATCGCCACCGCGGCCATTCCGGCCCACGCGGCCAGCGACGCGAGTCTCGACCACGTGGTGCTCCACGCGGCGGAGCGGAGTCTCCGCGTCCGCAAGGTGACGGCCATCCCCGACGCGACGTTGACCGGGGCCGACAGCGACAGTGCGAGCCTGAACGTCCGCACGGTGACGGCGGCGGGCTCGCCGACCGAGGTCGCGCACAAGGACTACACCAACGCCGTGAATCAGACGGCGCTCATTCCGGTGGAGTTGTACGCGCCGGCGGCCCCGTACACGACCATCGCGGTCGGGGGCAGCCTGTCGATCCAGCGGGAGAAGGTCGGCTCCAGTGGGCTCGCCACGCCGCGCTTCCTCGTGGCGATCGAGTACGACTACGCGGCCGCGTGACCTCGGGGCCGACCCCGCCGAGGAGTCCCGAGCATGAATCGAGCCGAGGAAGGCCTGGGGCAGGACCGGCAGACGGCGGAGATCCCCGTCCACGCGGCGACGGACGCGACGATCTATCACAACGTCTTCTATGCCCCGATGGCCTGTCGGGTGCAAAGCGTGCGGCTCATGGCCGATGCCGCCCTGACCGGCGCGTCGGACATGGTCTATTCCGCGTACCTGTACCTCTTTCACCTGCGGGCCGGCGCCGTGGTGGGCGGGGTGCCGCTGGCGACTCGGGCGTACGTGACGGGCACCGACGAGGCCGCGATGGTGGCGACCGCGTTCTACACGGCCGCCGCCCCCGGGAAGAGCCTGGCCGCGGGGGACGGGCTTGCGATTCAGCGGCTCCTGGTGGGCGCGGGCGGGCTCGCGACGCCCCGCTTCGCGGTAACCACGCTCTACGACCGGGCGGCCGGGTAACCCGCCGGTGGCGACTCCCAGCCGGCAGACGGGCAGCGCGACGATCAGCACCATCCCGGGCACGCTCTTCGGGCTGGTGCTGGCCGCGGGGGCGGGGGCCGCGGCGACGGCGACGATCCGCGAGGGCACCGGGGACACGGACCCGGTGATTCAGACGCTCGTGGCCCTCCAGGGCACCACGGTGCCGTTCGCGGTGCCCGATCGGCACGGGATGCCGTTTCAGCAGTTGCGGGTGACCCTGAGTGGCTCGGGGGCCGAGTACACCGTCTATCTAGCCTAAGCGGAGGACATCCCCCCCCCATGGCGAACAAGAAGGCCCCGGAGGGTACTCCCCCCCTGGTGCTGAATCGGGAAGCCGACCGCCTCGCCATCCTCGAGGCGATGCAGGCGTTCACGGCCGCCTACGGGGAGCCCCCGCTCCCGCCGACGGCCGTGCCCGCGCCGGCGCCCGCGCCTGCGCCGGCGACGCGCTTCGCGCGGGCCTGTGCCGTCCTCGGCGTGGACCCGGAGCTCGTGGGGGTCTACAGCGCGCGCGCCCACGGCGGCTGCAAGCTCGAAGTTGGCGGCCGGGCCTACGCCCTGACGGCGGAGCAGCTCGGGCGCCTCTGACGCCATGGTGCGCAAGGGGTTGACCAAGAGCGCCGTCAGCCTCCGCACGGCGGGGGCGAACGGGTCGGGCGAGGAGTGCCTGACCAGCGAGTACCACGAAGCGACGCTCCTCCTCAACGTGACGGCCAAGAGCGGGACGAATCCTGCCTTGGCCGTCGTGATCAAGACGCGGGCGGAGGGGCTCGACGAGTGGTACACGCGGGCCTACCACCCGACGTGTACCAAAGACGACGGGAGCAGCGTCGCATCGATCCTCGACGTCGGCACCTACTGCCTCGCCCTGCCGGCGAATCTCGGGGCCTACCTCCGGGTGGACTACGAGATCGGCGGCTCCAACACCCCCACGATCACCTTCGAGGCGAGCCTCGATCTGAAGGACTGACGGCGTGGCCACGACGCGCCGGGACAGCCTCATCGCCAGGCTCCGCCAGCAGAAGCTGCCCTCGCTCGGCGGCGCGCACGCCACGCTCGGAGAGCCGGCGCTCGTCGGCCTGTTCGAGGAGGCGGTGCGCCAGTATTCCCGCGTCCGCCGGCGCGGCGTCGTCGCCACCCTCGCGGGGGACGGCGCGACGTTCGCCTTCCCGCTCCCGGACGGCACGCGCTATAGCGCGGCGCCGGCGTGGGAGGCGGGCGTGTCGGTCCCCATCGCCGTCGAGTTTCCCGCCGGCCAGCGCGGGGCCGTCTTCCTGGACGCCAAAGCCTGGAGCCTCCAGCCGGCGCTCGCGCCGACGGTCCTGCAGCTCATCGAGGACACGCCCGCCGCGACGCAGACGCTCCGCTTCAGCTACACGGTGTCCCACGTCTTCTCGGATGTGGCGGTGTCTGTCCCGGCGGTGGACGACGAGATCCTCGTGAACATGACCGCGCGGCTGGCCTGCCTGACGCTCGCGGCCGCGACGGCCGAGAACCGCGACCCGCTGATCGCTGGCGACGCCATCAACTACAAGTCGATGAGCGCGACGTGGGCCGACCGCGCACGCGACTTCGGCCAGCTGCTCCCGACCGAGTTTCAGCCGAGCGAGGGGCCGAGCGCGGCCGCGAGCGCGTGGGTCGACTGGGACCTCAAGGATCAGTGGGGCTATCCGCCGGTGTGGCATCCGGGGCGCGTGCGATGAACGTCCGCGTGACCGTCACGCTCGCGGGCGCCGTCTGGAAGCAGCCCGAGGCGATGGCGATTGTCGACGCCGAGCTGACGACGGCGCTCCGCGCGTCGACGGCGGTCGTTGAGGGCAGTGTGGTCAAGCTCATTGCGCAGCGCGCCGCGGACACGGGCAAGTTCGGCCAGTCGATCACGGCCGACGTGGCGCACCCCGCCCTGACGCTCTGGCGGGCTCAGGTCTACTCGCCCCTGGCCCAGGCGGATCCGATCGAGTTCGGTCGCCGCCCCGGGGCCCGCATGCCGCCTGTCGAGGCGATCCAGCTGTGGGTGAATCACAAACTCAGCCACGTGCCCGCCGCGCAGCGGCGCGGGGTGGCGTTCGTGATTGCGCGGGCGATCGCCCGCCGAGGGATCCCCGCGAAGTGGGTATTCCGCGACGGCTACCAGCTCGTGGCGGGCCAGGTGCAGAGCCTCTTCGACCGGGCGTGTGACCGGATCGCCCGGCGGCTGACGGCATGAGCCAGGTCGTCGTCGGCCCGCCGCTCGCGCCCGTCGTCGCCCGGCTCGTGGAGCAGGCGCGCCTGGAACTCGGCGCCGTCACGGGCGTGACGCCCCTGGATGGCTGGCCCCCCGTCACCGACTGGCGCACGTTCCTCGACGCCTTTCGTCAGCCGGACACGCGGATCGAGGGGTGGGTGGTGGAGGTGAGCTGGACGGAGGACGCGCTCACGCTCGGCCCGGTCACGGAGGTGACCGCGACGCTCCGCCTCCAGGGGTTCCGCAGCGTGGACGTGGCGGGCGCCTCGCGCGAGGCCTTCCGCGGGACGGTGGCCCGCGTCTTCGATGCGTTCCGCCACTCCCGGCTGGACGGCCAGGTGGACTACTGCGACCCCATCGTCTCTCGCCTGGACCGCGGGGCGACGGTGGAAGAGCGGATGACGGGTGACGTGCTCTGCCACGTCTGCGACATCGACGTGATCGGCCGGTTCGAGGTGGTAGCGTGACCCGGCGGGGCCGGACGCCGTGATCACCACGCTCGTGTCCTGGTGGCGGAACGATGCGACCCGGGAGTTGGCCGCGCGCGCGTGGCACCTCCTCGGGAAGACGGACGTGGCGCGCGTGCTCTGGGTCGTCGGCGATTCCACGGATGGGACAGAGCCGGCGCTCCGCGCGATCGCGGCGACGGATGCGCGCGTCACGGTGCTCCGGCGGGACGGCGGGGTGCGGGCGGAGCCGGAGAGCCCCGAGGCTCGGCTCGCCCGGTGGAGTCGGACGGTCGACCAGGCCCTCGACGACATGGCGGAGACCGGCGGGGACGACGACCGGGTGCTGATCCACGAGTCTGACCTGATCAGCCCGCTGGACATTGCGCGGGTCCTCCACGGCGTCCGGTGTGAGGCGGTGGCGGGATGGCCGGTCCTGACCCTGGACACCGGCCAGGTTTTCTACGACACGTGGGCCACCAGGGCCCATGGCACGCGCTTCTCCAATGCGCGCCCGTATCACGCGGTCTACCGGCCAGATCGGCGGTTCGCGGTCGACAGCGCGGGCAGCTGCTGGAGTGTCCCGGCCTGGGCGATCCGGGCGGGGGCGCGGTGTGGGGGCCTGGGCGCGGTGGGGCTCTGCGGGGCGTTACGGACCCTGGGGGTCCGGATCTGGGTCGACCCGATGGTCCACGTGGAACAACCGCGGGACCTGTGGGCGCCCATGGTCGGGGCGGCGGCATGATCCGGGGGACGGGGGTCCTGATCCACGAGCCCAGTGTGATTCTTCACTCGGACGCGGTCACCCTCGGCGATCACGTGCGGATCGACGCATTCGCAAAACTCGAGGGCGGGGACGGGCTGGAACTTCGGGACAGGGTTCATGTGGCGAGCTTCGCCCACCTGAACATCGGGGGCGGCCGCTGCTGGATCGGGACGGAGGCGGCGATCGCCTCCGGAGGCAAAGTGATCACTGGCGGGAACCAGCTGGCCGCGCCCAGCATGAGCGCCGCGGCGGTCCCGGGTCGGCAGCGAGTCGTCCGAGGGCACGCGGTCGTGGGGGCCCGGGCGGTCGTGCTGGTCAACGCGGTAGTCCTCCCCGGCGTCCACCTCGGTGAGGGGGCGGTCCTGGCGGCGGGCGGCGTGGCGAGCCATGACATCCCCGCCTGGGAGGTGTGGGGGGGCGTGCCGGCCCGGAAGCTGACCGACCGGCCTCGATTCGACTCGGTGTGCGCGGCGTGTGTCCTGGCGGGGGAACCCTGTCCCGACTGTGCCCCCCTGGCCTGCCCGCTGTGCCCAGTCGGGGTCGCCCGATGACCCGCTTGGCCTGGCCGGTGACCATCCGGGGCACCCTGGCCCCGACCTACGGGTACCGGACCCTCAGCCGCAACCTCCAGGCGGCCCTGGAGCGCCTGGGCGTCGACTGGGACGACGACGCCGGGGTGGCCCTGCACGTCACGCCCCCTCACCTGTTCCGGCCCCTGGAGGGCGTGTACAACGCCCTGCTGAGCATGTGGGAATCTGACGCCCTGCCGCCCGCCCTGGCGGCCAACGTCAACCGGGCGGACCTGGTGCTGGTGCCCTGTCGCCAGAACGAACGGGCGTTCAAGTGGTCGGGCGTCCGGAAGCCGGTTCGGGTGGTGCCGCTCGGGCTCGACGCGGCCCACGCCGTACCCGCCGGCGACGGCGCCCGGCTCCTCGCGCCGCGGTTCCGGTTCCTGTGGGTCGGTCAGCCGGACGTGCGCAAGGGCTTCGATCTGGTGACGGATGCTTTCGTGCGGGCGTTCCCGGCGGCGGTGCGGTCGGGCCCGCCGGTCGAGCTCCTCCTCAAGACGAACACGAACGGGGCGGCGGGCTTCGAGGCGGCCACGGGCCGCGTCCGGGTGATCGCGCGGCCGTTCTCCGACGACGCCATGGCCCACCTGTACCGGACGGCCCACGCCTTCGTGTTCCCGTCCCGCGGGGAGGGGTTCGGCCTGCCCGTGCTCGAGGCGATGGCGGCCGAGTGTCTCGTGCTGGCCCCGGCCGTGGGCGGGCTCGCGGATGTGGTGAGCGCGCGCGAGGCCCGGATGCTCCCGTGGGGCCCGGTGCCGGGGCACTACGGGGTGGCCGTGGCCGTGCCCCAGGTGCCGGTGCCGGCGCTCATGCAGGCCATGCAGGCGGCCGTTCTCGACTACGGGATGACGGGGCCGATGCGCGCGCGGGCGCGGGCCCGGGCGTTGACGTTCACGTGGGACCAGACGGCGCGCCGGGTGCTGGCGGCCATCGAGCAGCGCGGGGCGCGGACGCTCGCGCTCGCGTAGGGGGAGGGCGACACTATGGCTGGGTCGGCAATTTCGGGTCGCGAGGTCACCATCGCCGTCAAGCGCGCCACGACCTGGGCCACGCCCGTCGTGCTC
>Ga0315281_10000670_pt1 | contig 48173 bp, 43 predicted proteins | sample YL17G07_0_MG_FD_204540 | JGI IMG/M metagenome (GOLD analysis project Ga0315281, IMG submission 204540) | Sediment microbial communities from Yellowstone Lake, YNP, Wyoming, USA - YL17G07_0 | ecosystem: Environmental > Aquatic > Freshwater > Lake > Sediment | place: USA: Wyoming | collected...
AACGCACCCCCAGTATCGCGCTGGCGGCTTCGGCGCATTTGCGCAGTTTGCCGAGTTGACTGGCGTGGGCTTTCTGACTGGCTGCTCCGCGGCTGGTCACCCCTTCGGCCAGAATCACCACGTCCACGACATCGCCCGATGCCACATGTTTGGCGATGGCACCCCCGCATCCCAGCACCTCGTCATCGGGGTGCGCCGCAAGCACCAGGACATTTTTTCCGGATCGTTTATTCTTCGGCAAAGCGGTTCCCCCCGATAATCAAATAGCCATTTTTTTCATACTCGAAGTAACCCTTGCTGCTGATTATATTCTGCACCTTTGCAGCAATCGCAGGCTCACAATCCTTCACAAAATAAGTGGTCGCCCGGTAGAACTTCATGAAAGTTTCCACGTCTTCAACCCGCACGCGATTATGAAAAAAATGCACGGTGACATCCCAGAAACTCTGGCGGAAGAAGGGTTCCAGGACCGACGGGCCGAACAACAGGGATTCATCCACCTCGGCCGGAATAGCGTGAAACTGCCTGACAAAATCGACCATTCCATGCGGGCTGTTTGGCGTGAAGGCTGCCAGGCGGCCGTTTGGCTTGAGCGAATCGCGCATCACCCGCAACACTTCCTGCCGGCGCGGACTGTAGTAGAGCGCGTAACTGGAATGCGCCAGGTCGTATTTCTTGACGGTAAATCTGGAATCGATGCAGGTCTGCAAATCCGCCATATCGGCAACCACGGCGCTCAGATTGGAGGGGTTCCCCGCCGCTTCCCTGACGGCCGCCACGGACGATTCGGAGATATCGAGACTGGACACGCTGCCCTGCGCGCCGGCCAGCCGCAGAAACGGAATTGTCTGCGCCCCCGTGCCACAGCCCACATCGAGGATGTCATCCCCTTCGTGGACATCCAGCCGCGAAAATAACCACTGCGTAAAATCGGTAGAAGACAGTTTCCGATTAAGTTCCAGGCGCGTTTGCAAATGCTGGCTCGACGTTGCCAGTTCAAGCAGCGTGCCATTGTTAACTGGGTTACTCATACTCGCTCCAGACGATTAAATTATTCCTGAGCAGACCAGGGACTCCAATTCAGTTTTCTGCTATTGGACATACAAACGTACTCTTTTCGAGCACATATCCCGCATTGTGAAACGCATTGACTGACGCCTCGTTGCCACTCAGTACTTCAGCGCACAGCATCCGAACGCCGGACATCGATTCCTTCGCCCACGCCGTGCCGCAGTGCAACAGGCTGGCTCCCATGCCGAAACCCGTCCACTCCGGATCCAGATAAATGGAAACCAGCGCTTGCCCGGCAACCACATCGTAACGTATCACACCAAAAGGTTGATCTCCCACACAGCCAAGCAAAATATGCCGGTTCGGGTCGTTCAGGCTATTCTGCAACCATTCCATGTGCCCGGACAATTCGAGCGGTTCCGGGTTGTGAAAAAATTGCCGCGTCTGCGGCTGATTGCGCCAGCCAAATATCAGGGGACCGTCCTCAAGCGTGACAGGGCGCAGGGTCACACCGGCACCCAGCATGCGGCTCGCAACTCTGGCAGCACCCAGACCATCGACAAGTTCAACGGCGCGCTGGCGCATGGCGTCGCGCAATTCGGCAAAACCGAAGGCGACTTCCAGGCAGGCACGCCAGCGATCAGCGCTGACCGTTTTATGCGGCCCGGCATACAGGATCGCACCGTGGCGCGCCAACTGGCGGGCGACTTCCTCCTGATTAAAACCAATGGCAGTGACGATGCAGGGCAGCCCAAGGCAACAGCGTTCCCACAATGCCCCTCCTCCTGCGCCGATAGACAGATCGGCATCCAGCATCAAGCTGGCCATGTGCGGGGTATGCACGTGGAACTGGATTTGCTGCGATTCCCGGTAGCGGTCAAGCAGTCTCTCGCGGTGGGGATTGGCGGCCCCGAGCACTACTTCAATGCTGACATCTTTCCAGGCCAGAGCGCTGACTACATCCAGCACGCGTTCCGTGACGTTTTCGGAATCCCCTCCCCCCAGAAACACCAGAACCTTACGCACATCGCCTACATACTTCTGCTTGTCGAGAGCCAGGGGATGCAATTCCGCAAACTCCGGGCGCAGCAAGGCATGACGTGGCCCCAGTAGGCACTCGCAACCTGTAGGGACGAGCTGCTCATACCCGGCGGAGTTAGAACGAAAATTCTGGTCCAGCAGCAGATCGCAGTCATGCGGCCGGTCCGCCAGATCGTCGATCACCATGATCTTGCCTGCGGCCTTACGCAAGCTGCGCTCCCATCGCGCATCCAGCGCATAGTGGTCCACCACCAGCCAATCCACGCCATAAATTTCGTCCAGAGCGCGCAGGGTTTCCCGCGCATCATCTTCCCATGGCACACCCAGCCACGACGTATGGGCTGTGGCTGTCAGATCTCCTTTGTCCTGATCCGCAGCCGGGGCGGGCAAGCGTGAAACCCCATGCCCCGAGCGCTCGACCATGGCGATGACATGCCCCGGCAACTCGCGGCAAACAAAGTGAATTTCACAGCCTTTTCGTTGCAATGCATCCGCCAGGGTCAGGCAACGCATGACATGGCCCGTGCCCATCTGAAGGGATGAATCCACCCTGAAAACGACGCGCATCTATCGCACCTTGAACAACGGTTCCAACGGCTGGCTGAACCGGTCCCGGATATCGTGGGCGGTATTGATAGGGAACAGCGATAAACTTTCCACTCGGCATATCGCCCCAAGTGAGGTGATTTTCTTGCAGATTACCGACAACGTAAGCTCAAGTCGCTTGGATGCTATTTTGGCGGTTTGGGAAAGCATCTGAGTGGAGATGGGGGAGAAATCGACAAACAACGGAGCAGCAGCTTGCCCGAGTGAGTAAATGACAGTATTGGTGTCGATAAACACTTTATCTGGCATTGGCATCGTCCCGGTCAAATTTATATCCGCTGATGCCTACCTTGAAGCTACGGAAAAAAGTTTCAATTTCTCCAACAGTCTTGGGTGCTGACAAAAGATCAGGGGACGCCTGCCTCATCTTGAGGAAGGCAATAAAATCCAGTATTTCAATTTGTTTCTCAGGTGGAAGCGTTTCAGCTTCACGTGCAATGATGTCGGAATATCCCATGTGTACATCTCCTGTAACCAACTGTTGCTCACCTAACAGGAGCGAAAGCAATCAACTGCGAACTCGTCAATTACTTCTTTCGAGATTTGATCGACAAGATCCGAGTATCACTGATCGCGCGCGATTTCGTCAGGATTATCCACGCATGATCAGTTATTGAGGGTCGTCGTGGCTTATCAATCAGGCGGCCGCCTTCTTACGCGGCTTCTTACCTGGGTTGACCAATGATGCGTCAACTGTGTTTTGGCCTGGCTTCGTTGCAGGCATAAGGCCAACTCGTGAAACACCGATCATCGCGCCAGGAACGAGATTATCTTTGTCTGGCCCGACTGCGCCGGTTCCGATTTGATACTCCACCATCAGGTCATATATTCCTTCAGTTAGCCCATAGTGCTTTACGAGTACAGAAGCCAAGTCCCGCATTGAAAGCGGGGGTTTGATTGGAGCGGAATGTTGTTCTGGTGCTTTTGCGTCAGTGGACATGTGCAGTACCCCATTGAGGCTTTCCGGATGCGACGGAGGTAAAGGTCTTGATTGATGATCCATCAGGTGTTTCTAATGTTACGCGGATGTTGTGATTGACATCAGCCCTGACATTCAGGAAGGTATCGAGTGCACGAACAACCACATCGTTTAACGAAACTCCGTCGGCGACTGCCCGTAGCGTTGCGGCTCGGTGGATGGCCGGTGTAACGCGGACATTGAATAGTCCCCGGAATGGGCGCAGAGGTTCTTTACCAAGGGCCGCGCAGGTTTCCAGGTAGTCATCTACAGCAGCCTCAAACTCTTTCTGGAGGTCTGCAGGGAGTGCAGATTCGTAGGTAACAACATCATCGATGAACAAGACCTTCCCGCGACAGACGCCACGAGCCATGTCCAGTTCTGCCGTGCCTTCGTAGCCTTTGTACTTGAGGATGTCCACAATTATTCCTATATAAATCCGTTGATCTTGAGGTGCTCAACCACATCTGCGACACACCCTTTGTCCACGTTTGGGGATGGATGTGGTTGGTGGCAGATAATCAATGCCTTTCTCTCAGGGTGAAAGAACTTCCTGCGAGAACCGCTGTTCTTCAGCATTGTGTAGCCGAGATGCTCAAGCACCCCCTTTAATTCTTGCCACTTGATGTCCGCAGCGGGTGGGTTAGCGCATAGTCTCTCCAGAGCTTTCTGGTGTTTTGACATAAAAATTTCAGTTCGCGAGGTTTATTATTGTAACTGTAAAATAGTTACAGTGTCCATACTTGGCTTGTTCTTTAAAGCTTTTGTGCGCACAGCACATTCAGCACTTGAAACGCCCAACTAAAACGACGCGCATCTATCGCACCTTGAACAACGGTTCCAACGGCTTACAGCGCAGCATGGCTTCCAGCTTGCCGCCGGACACCGCCTCCTTGATTAACGGCAGCACCTCCTCATAGGCCGAGAAAAGTTTGGCGATGTCCTCATCGCTATGTGCATAACTCAGGTTGTGTGTGCCGAGGGTGAGTATCCCGCGCGCGAACATTTCCTGCAGGAAGAGGGTTTTGATTTGCCACATGCTGTAGGGAGCGACATCCTTGATGGCAAAAAAACTCCAGACCGGATTGCCCGACAGGGAGAAAATCTGATCTGTACCGAATTGCTGCTGCAAGCGTGCAAGACCTGCCAGGATTTTGTTCCCCTGGCGGCGCAGGGTATCGACCACCGGTTCGCGTTGCAGCTTCTCCATGGTGGCCAGCGAGGCAGCCAGTGAAAGCGTCTCTCCGCCAAAGGTGAAAGAGAAGAACACTTCTTCCATCAGGCGCATGATCTCCGCACGCCCGGCGACGGCAGACAGCGGATAACCATTGGCCAATCCCTTGCCGAAAGTCGCCAGGTCGGGCGTCACACCGAAGAGGGCCTGAGCGCCACCGTTGTCGAATCGAAAGCCGGTGATGGTCTCGTCGAAGACCAGTACCGCACCATTACTGCGCGTGATCTCCTGCACTTTTTCCAGGAAGCCGTCCACCGGCTCGGCTATGTTCATCGGTTCCAGGATGACTGCGGCCACCTGACCAGGCCACTGCTTGAAGACCGCTTCCAGGGTAGCAATGTCGTTGTACATGAAGGGATGGGCGAGGTCGCGTGTGCTCTGCGGCACACCCAGGTTGCGGGCGGTGGAGCCGATGTACCAGTCCTGCCAGCCGTGGTAGCCGCACACCGCGACATGGTCGCGCCCGGTATAGGCGCGGGCCAGACGAATTGCTCCGGCGGTAGCGTCCGAACCATTCTTGCCGAACCGGACCATCTCGGCACAGGGAACCATTTCCACAATTTTTTCCGCCACCTGAATTTCGATGGGATGCGGCAGGGAAAAGATCGTGCCCTCTTCCAGTTGGGCGCGCACCGCAGCGGTCACATCGGGGTCGTTGTAACCCAGCGTCACCGAGGCCATGCTGTTCACAAAATCCACATACTCGTTCCCGTCCACATCCCACACGTGGCTGCCCTTGCCGCGGGCGATGAAATAAGGAGAAACGCCATAAGGGTATTGCGTCTTGCTTTTGCTGAAAGTCTGGCTGCCTAGGGGGATGGTACGCAGGGCACGTTCGAGCAATGTTTCGGACTGGTGATAACGGTCAGACATGGTTAATGTTCTCCTCCGGACTTCCGGTATTTTTCGTCCTCGATCAGTGATTTCTTTAGCCCGACATTACGTTCGATGTGGACATTTATCTCCTGGAGCTCGGGATATCGCTCCAGCAGTGCCAGAATATCGGCTGTGGTGAAATCCGGCTTGGTCGGATACAGCGCTTCATACACTCGGCTGACGAATTCGAAATCTTCCGAATTATCCACAGTCCAGCGTAGATGGGAAAGATCGGTTGGCGCTTTGAAGTGCCCGATGCGGAAGCGTTCCGGCCGACGGGTGATAAAGGGCATGACGTGCTCCAGCTCGGAGGGTAACGTGGCCTCTTGCCATGCTTGTTGCAGGCAAGCGAATCGCACAACCTCGACATCCAACCCATCTGGAAAAGTGGCCTCCAGTGCGTTGGTGGAATAGTCGTAGCCACCTGCGAGATGGAACTCGATTACCGCGTCGATTAGCTCTGGATCGGCTAATGGGCAATCGCCTGTCAGGCGCACGACATGTTCGGGCTGCGGGTTGGCTTCACTGGCTGCGAGATAGAACCGCTCCAGCACGTTATCCAGGCTACCGCGAAAGCAGGCTACTCTAATGCGCTCGCATAATGCGGCGAGAGGATCGTCCGACGCATCAACACTAGTTGCCACCAGCAACTGGTCGATGCGGCACACACGGCGGATGCGCTCGATCTGGCGCAACAGCATGGGCTCGCCGAGCAACGGTTTCAGCACCTTGCCCGGTAGCCGGGTGGACGACATGCGCGCCTGGAGTATGGCCAGGATCATGCGGACTCCGCCGAGTCGAGTATTGGGGATGGCACATCCGAAACCTTGCAGGCGAATTCATACCGCGGCAGCACATCGCTGGCGAATCCCTGCTTGAACAGGGCAATGCTCAAGTCCTTGTCTGCGGGCGCAGGTCTATCTCCGGGATAAGGACGGGCACCCAGCTTGTACCATTTCAGTCCCAGATTCTTCATTTCCTCGATGGCCCGCCACTGCACCAGATGCCCTACCGGCCGGTCGAACAGGCTGCGGTCATATACGCCTACGGCATACAGCGCTTCGTGCGGCGAGACGGCGAAGAACCCACACCCGACCATGCGCTGTTCCGCATTGCGCAGAATCACCATGAACGCCGCATGATCTTGCAATGCGCGCATCTGTTCTTGCCACGTTGCATCGGCACGGGTAGATCGCCCGGCCACTTGCCGATGCAGGTCGCGGAATTCATCGAACTCCTTCACGCAAACCCCGCGCAGCACCTCTGCGGACCACAAGCCGGCAGCCTGGGTCAACAAGGCTTTATAGCTTTTCCTCAATCCGGATTTGATCTGCGCCAGTTCCGGGGCAAGGCTCAGATAGAGCTCATGTGATACCGCGCATGAGGCACCATGTTCCATCAATTCGGTATGCCAGCTACCTAGACCGGTGCATCCCATAAACGATTCGGTTGCAAACCATTCGTTAATACCCAGACAGCGACTAATGTTGCGTGCAATCTCCACCATTTTTCCGGCGAGAGATTTTTCCAGACGTGCACCCAGACCTGAAATAAACAAAGGAGGCAAAACGCCCCCTTCGTTCGAACCTATCTCCCATTTTTCTCCCCGCCGGCGCAGGCACAAGGGCCAGACTCCAACCGGCTGGCCCGCCTGAAAAATGACCAGTGAAGCATCAATGCAAGCAACACCAGCCTGCACCACGTAGGATTGCTGGTAGACGATCATGTGCCGTGTATGCGACACGGGCGCATAAGCGCATCGGGACAGCACACCATCCCAGTCCGCCTCGTGCCCTTGCAGCGGCCGGCCATCGACCTCGGCCTGCGCACATGCCTGCGTGATGGCGTCCGAAACCAGACTCTCCATGGCTACTGTTTCCATAGGCCGGGATTGAGAATCGCCGGGTCTTTCAAGGCAAAATTGGCCATCGCCTGCGGCGGCAACTTTGCGCTGGCGCTTCTCAGTATTTCAGCCAATTGCGCTGCCGTGTTGACCCCGCATAAACAGACATCTATTTCCTCCAACCCACCCAGGAAGGCCAAGGCTCCGGCCAGTGGCGTCAACTCATTTTGTTCCAGGAAATGCCAGTATTTCACCAGATGCGGCAGCCAGGGAGTGAAGTAGGCCGGAATCGCCGAAGGTTCCATCAACAGTAAGCCTTGAAGGAATACGGAGCGCGCATGCACTTCAACTCCACGCTGCTTCAATCTGGTCAATTGACCGCCGAAAACCAGGCGCTGGTCCAACACATTGATAGGGATTTGAATCAGGTCGATAGCAAATCGTTCCAGCACCCAATCGACCTGCTCCGGTGTATAGATCGACACCCCGATTTTCTGCACCAGCCCGCGCTCTTTCAATCCCCGCATGGCCGAAAAAAGCTGCTCCCCGCCCGGCGCCAGAAGATCCTCGCAATGGTGGATCAGCAAGCCATACACCGAGGGTAGTCGAAGGCGCTGCAGTGAACTCGCAAATGTTTCTTCGAGCGCTTGCGCATCTCTCGCTTCGATCGGTTGCCGGCGGAAACTGGGCGTCTTGGTTACGATGCGAAAACCTTGTCCTGATGCTAAAGCCTGCCCCAGCACTTCCTCGCTGCTGCCATATTGGGCAGCGGTATCGATGACCGACACATCATGCTCGGCCGCCAATTGCAGAATTCGTTCGACTTCGATAAGGGGTGTCTTGCCGCCGGGGTTGGATATCCCGTAATCCATGCCAAACTGCACCGCACCCAGTCCTATTTTCACTGCAGCAACTCCTGCAAAACTGCCACTACCCGGTCCTGCTCGGGCTCGCTCAATTGCTGGTGCAGGGGCAAGCTGATCGCCTGCCGGTAATAGGCTTCCGCTGCCGGAAAATCGCCTTCGGTGAATCCCAGCCGGCGATAATAGGGGTGTAAATGCACCGGGATATAGTGCACATTCGCCAGAATACCTGCTGCTCTAAGGGCATCAAAAACGTGCCTGCGATCGTTGTCTAGTCCGACTTGAATTGGGTAAAGATGGTGGGCAGAATCGCGGTCTGCGGCGACTTCCGGCAGCACCAGCTTCAGCCCGGCCAGCCGCTCTGCGTAACGCGCGGCAAGCTGACGACGACGCCCGACAAATTCATCCAGCCGCTTCAACTGGGACATGCCCAACGCTGCCTGAATATCCGTGATACGGTAGTTGAACCCCAATTCCGTTTGCTCGTAATACCAGGCACCCTGGCCTGGATCGGCCATCTCGGCCGGGTTCCGTGTGATGCCGTGAGAACGCAACCGCTGCAGACGTTGGTACAAGTCCTTGCGGTTGGTGAGGATCATGCCGCCTTCCCCGGTGGTAATGGATTTGACCGGGTGAAAGCTGAACACTGTCATGTCGGAATGCGCGCAGGAGCCGATCCGATCTCCGCGATAGCTCGCCCCTAGCGCATGTGCCGCATCCTCGATCACCGCGATGCCGCGTTGGCGGGCAAGCTCGCCGATCTCGGCCATGTCGCACGGTTGGCCTGCAAAGTGCACGGGGATCAATGCCTTCGGGGGGGTCTTGGAACGCTCCAGCTTTTGTTGCAGAGCCGAGGGACTGAGATTAAGCGTGTCTGGATCAATATCCACGAAGTCTACCTCGGCACCGCAGTAGCGCCCGCAGTTGGCGGATGCGACGAAGGTGTTGGGAGAGGTCCAAAGCAAGTCGCCCGAGCCCAGCCCGGCCGCCAAACAAGCCAGATGCAGCGCGGCCGTCCCATTGCACACGGCAACCGCATACTGCGCTCCACAATAATCGGCTATGGCTTGTTCGAAATGGCCTATCGCCGGCCCCTGCGTCAACCAGTCGGAATGCAACACCTCCACGACTGCCCGAATATCGTCCTCGGAGATATCCTGCCGGCCGTAGAGGATGGGCTTCATGCGCCGTTCATGCCTCGCAGCTCTTCAACCGTCAGGAAGTGGGGATTGCTTCCCGACTCATACACGAATCCATCGGAAACCGGCTTCCCCTTCTCTCCAAGCGCATTGGCTGCAAGATCGACAGGTTGGATAAAAGTAATCGCCGGCTTGATCACGAAATGGTCGGCAAACTCCAGTGTGAGATGCGCATCGTCTGCCGGGCACATGGTCTCGTGGAGTTTTTCACCGGGGCGGATGCCGACGATCTTGATCGGCATGCCCGGCGCCAGCGACTCCGCCAGGTCGGTAATCCGCACCGAAGGTATCTTGGGGACGAACAACTCGCCCCCCTGCATGCGCTTGAAGTTCTCCACCACGAAGTCAACACCTTGATCCAAGGTGATCCAGAAGCGGGTCATGCGCTTGTCGGTAATCGGCAGTTCGGTTGCCCCCTCGGCCAGCAGCTTCTTGAAGAACGGCACCACGGAACCGCGCGAACCCACCACGTTTCCATAACGCACCACGGAAAAACGTGTGCGATGCGATCCCGCAATGTTGTTGGCAGCGACGAAGAGTTTGTCCGATGCCAGCTTGGTCGCGCCATACAGGTTAATCGGGTTAGCCGCCTTGTCCGTAGACAGCGCAATCACCTTTTCCACATTATTATCCAGCGCTGCATTGATGACGTTTTCGGCCCCGTAGATATTGGTCTTGATGCACTCCAGGGGGTTGTATTCGGCAGCGGGCACCTGTTTTAGCGCCGCCGCATGCACAATATAATCGATACGCCGCGTCGCCTGTTTAAGCCGTTCGCCGTCACGTACATCGCCGATGAAAAAACGCATTACTTGGGAACGGAATTCCTGCTCCATGTCGAATTGCTTAAGTTCATCGCGTGAGTACACCACAATCCGGCTCGGCTGATAACGCTCCAGCAACACACGGATGAAGGCGCGCCCGAACGATCCGGTTCCGCCCGTAATCAACACAGATTTGCCGTTAAACATTGCTACACCACCTCCAAGAGTCGCCGCCTTGTTTATGAAACTCCACCATGCCATGCACCTTAATCGTTACCCGGCCTCAACCTCAGCGGGCAATCCCAGCCCCAGGGCTTCCGTATACCCGAAGCGCCGCATGTCACGCACCCGCATCGGAAAAAGCACCCCATCCAGATGATCCACCTCATGTTGCACCACGCGCGCGTGAAAGCCCTGCACGGTGCGATCTATAGGTTTTCCATGCTGGTCGAACCCTTGATAACGCAGATGCGTGTAACGCGGCACCATGCCACGCAGGCCGGGAACTGAAAGACAGCCCTCCCAGCCTTCTTCCATTGCTTCGTCCAGCGGGGTGAGTTGGGGATTAACCAGAACAGTGTAGGGCACCAATGCCGCCTCGGGGTAACGCGGGCTGGGTTTTCCGCCGAAAATCACCACCCGCAGATCAACCCCGATTTGTGGTGCAGCCAGCCCTGCACCGTCCTTGGCATCCATGGTGTCCTGCATGTCGGCAACCAAAGCGTGCAACTCGGGGGTAGCGAAAGCTTCAACCGCTCTGGCCATTTTCAGCAAGCGCGGGTCGCCCATTTTCAGAACTTCCTTAACGGCCATGGCATCGGCCACCCCAAAGTATGGCACTCGCCATGACCTTTCCCCTCTCTCCTAACTCTCTCCCACAATGGGGAGAGAGGGACGCAGGCTCGCTTCGCGATACCATGTTAATCGGCATTATCCAGATCGACCATGTGCTCCAGAACAGTGCGGACGCGCTGCATGGTTTGCTGCAACACCCGATCGATTTCTTCGTAGCTGATGCTATGCAAACTGGAGCCGCGACCTGCCGCATAGTTGGCCACCACGCCGATGGTCGCGTAGCACAGGCCCAACTCCTTGGCGAGCGCAGCTTCCGGCATGCCGGTCATGCCCACCATGGTGGCACCATCCCGATCCAGGCGGTCGATTTCGGCTTTGGTTTCCAGACGCGGCCCTTGCACCGTGGCATATACACCGCCCTCGATGTATTTTTCGCCGGCATCGCGCAAGCCTTCCATGCAGCGCTGGCGCATGGCCTCGCAATAAGGCTCGGTGAAATCCATGTGGGTAACCGGCTTGCCGTTTCCTTCCAGATAGCTATTCAGGCGACCATGGGTGTAATCGATAATCTGGTCCGGCACAACGATAGTGCCCGGGATCAAGTCAGGATGTATGCCGCCCACCGCCGCCACCGACACCACCTTGGTCACCTTCTGCGCATGCAGCGCCCAGATGTTGGCGCGGTAGTTCACCTCATGCGGCGCGATGGTGTGGCCGTAGCCATGACGTGCCAGAAAAATTACGCTGTGCTCGCGAATCTTGCCGAATGTCAGCGCGCCGGAAGGCTCGCCGTAAGGGGTTCTGATCACCTGGCGGTGGGTGATTTCCAGGTTGGCCAGTTGAGTCAGGCCAGTGCCTCCGATGATTGCTAGCATGTTGCTCCCGTATTAATCCAATCAACCATTAAATCGAAGTTCGCTCACCACAGAGACACAGAGGCACAGAGTTGAAAAAGAAGGGTAAAGTGCTGCGCAAATCATGCAGTAGTTTGGAGACTGTAAGTTTTTCGGCAGTCCATTTTTTCTCTGTGCCTCTGTGTCTCTGTGGTGAATCGTTTGTTTAATCCTTTATGGCATAGATTGCCGGCAAATTGCGCCATGCGCCACGCACGTCCATGCCGAAGCCGAACACGTAGCGGTTGGGTAGCGTCAGCCCGACAAAATCAGCATACATCGGCTTGGTTCTGCCAATATCCTTGTCCGCGAATACCGCACAATAGCAGGCAGCCGCCCCCAACCCCAGCACCTTCTCGCGAATCGCGGCCATGGTGTGACCTTCGTCCAGAATATCGTCCAGCACCAGCACGGTACGACCCTGAACATTCTCACCGGGGAAGACCTTCCAGTCCAGTTGCTTGCCGTGCAGATCGTTGCCGTAGCGGGAAACATGGATGTAATCGAAATCGAGGGGGAAATGCAGTCTTGGCAGTATCTGGCCGGTAAACACCACGGCACCGCCCATGACACTCAGCACCAGTGGCGATTTGTCCGAAAGGGCGGCCGTGATTTCGGTCGCAAGGCGCTCCACCGCAGCGGATACAACAGCGGCGGGGCAAATCTGCTCCGCCGCGTTCAGAATATTCCAGGCTTCTTCAGGTGAACCCATTAACCGAAACCTTCAGTAAGTATTAGGCCACATCCGGGCATGTGAAATCATACACGTTCTTGGCAAAACCTGTTTGTCCTTATACCCACTACATACGGGCTCAAACCTTGATATTCAACTCCGCCAGATAGCGCTGGAATTCCTCGCTTACCTCAGAATGCTGGAGCGCGTATTGCACCGTGGCCTTGAGGTAACCCAGTTTGCTGCCGCAATCGTAACGGGTACCAGTGAATTCATAAGCCAGCACTTGTTGTTCTTCCAGCAGTGCAGCGATGCCATCGGTGAGTTGAATTTCTCCGCCCGAGCCTTTGCCGATATGCTGCAAGTGGTGAAAAATACGCGGCGTAAGGATGTATCGACCGACTACCCCCAGGGTGGAGGGGGCATCTTCCGGCTTGGGTTTTTCCACCATCGCGGTAATTTTATGCAAGCGTTCCGACAACGGCTGGGCAGCAACAATACCGTATTGCGAGGTTTCTTCCCGCGCCACATTCTGCACCCCCAGCACCGAACACTGGTAATAGCTGAACAGATCCACCATCTGCTTTAATACCGGTGGTTCACCGTCGATCAGATCGTCCGCCAACATGACCGCGAACGGTTCATTGCCGATCACGGACTTGGCGGTCAGTACCGCATGACCCAACCCGAGTGCCTCGACCTGGCGGATGAAGATGCAGGAAATGTGATTGGGAATCACGCTGCGCACCACTTCCAGCATCTTGGTGTTACCGCGCGCTTCCAGTTCATTTTCCATTTCGTAAGCCTTGTCGAAATGGTCCTCGATCGCACGCTTGGTGCGTCCAGTAATGAAGATCATGTCGGTGATCCCCGCTGCAACCGCTTCTTCAACCGCATACTGGATCAGGGGCTTATCCACGACCGGCAGCATTTCCTTGGGGCTGGCCTTGGTGGCCGGCAGGAAGCGGGTGCCCAGACCCGCTACGGGAAAGACAGCCTTGGTTATTTTAATCATTTTGGTTCTCCACTCATCCTTGAAGCAGTTTGAGGAGCGCTTCCTCGTCCAGAATTGTAATCCCCAATTCTTGCGCTTTGTTGAATTTACTGCCGGGTTCGACACCGGCCACCACGTAATCGGTTTTTTTCGATACACTACCGCTAACCTTGCCGCCGGCATTTTCGATTTGTTCTTTCGCATCGTCGCGGCTCAAATTAGGCAGCGTTCCCGTCAGCACAAAGGTCTTGCCGCTCACTCCCGCGACTTGAGCCCGAGCCGTCCCCGCCCCTTCATCAAAACGTACCATGCCCGGTTCAGTAAGCTGCGCGATGACATTGCAGTTGTGTGCCTCGGCAAAGAACTGGGCGATGGACTGAGCCACCACCGGCCCCACGTCCGGCACCTGTTGCAGCGCCCATTCGTCCGCCTGCATGAGGGCTGCCAGGCTACCGAAATGGCGCGCCAAATCCTTGGCGGTCACCTCCCCTACATTACGGATGCCCAGAGCGTAAATGAAGCGCGCCAGGGTAGTGTGCTTGCTGGTCTCGATCGCCTGCACCACGTTCTCTGCGGATTTCTCCGCCATACGCTCCAATCCGGCCAGAGTTGGCACGCCCAGCCGATAGAGGTCGGCCGGGGTATCAACCAAATGCTGGTCTACCAGTTGATCCAGCAACTTGTCGCCCAACCCTTCGATGTCCATGGCGCGGCGGCTGGCAAAGTGCCACAACGCCTGCTTGCGTTGCGCCGGACAGTACAGGCCGCCGGTGCAGCGCGCTGCGGATTCGTCCTGCAAGCGTATGACATGCGAGCCGCACACCGGACATTGCGTGGGCATGACGAACTCGCGCGTATCAGCCGGCCGCCGTTCCCGGACCACGCTCACCACTTCCGGGATCACATCACCGGCGCGCCGCACCGTAACCGTATCGCCAATATGCACATCCTTGCGCCGAATTTCATCCTCGTTGTGCAGCGTGGCGTTGGTAACCGTCACCCCCCCCACGAATACCGGCTTCAGCCTTGCCACTGGTGTTAGTGTCCCGGTGCGCCCCACCTGCACGTCGATATCCAGTACCTCAGTCAACGCCTCCTGTGCCGGAAATTTGTGCGCGATGGCAAAGCGTGGCGCGCGCGCCACATAACCAAGCTGTTCCTGCCGGGCAAGGTCGTTGACCTTGTACACCACACCGTCGATGTCGTAGGGCAACTTTTGACGCATTTCACCAATGCGCCGGTAATAGCCAAGCAACCCGGCCGCACCGCGAACCACATCGCGCTCGCCGCTCACCGGCACATGCAGTTCGGTCAAAAATTTCATCACCGCACTGTGCGTAGCGGGGAGGGTTATGCCTTCCACCGCCCCCACACCGTAAGCGAAAAATGACAAGCGGCGCTGCACCGTAATGCGCGGGTCCAATTGGCGCAGCGACCCGGCTGCGGCATTGCGCGGGTTGGCGAATTCCTTTTCGCCTTTTTGGCGCTGGTTCTCGTTCAGCTTATCAAAGTCCGCCTTGAGCATCAGCACCTCGCCACGCACCTCCAGCAAGCGCGGCGGGTTGGGCGTGTGCAAGCGCAGCGGAATGGCATTTACCGTGCGCAGATTGGCGGTCACGTCCTCGCCGGTTTCGCCGTCGCCACGGGTGGCGCCATGGCGTAATACACCATCTTCATAAGCGAGGCTGATAGCGAGGCCGTCGAACTTCGGCTCCACCGCGTATTCCACTTCGTCCAGCCCCAGCCCTTCGCGCACACGGCGGTCGAACGCCAGCACTTCCTCTTCATCGAATGCATTATTGAGGGAGCGCATCGGGATGCGGTGGGTGACTGAAGCGAACTCACTCAGCGGGGCGGCACCGACACGTTGCGTCGGGGAATCCGGGGTGATCAGTTCGGGATGGGCTGCTTCGATCTGCTCCAACTCGCGGAACAGTTTGTCATATTCGGCATCCGGAATAACCGGCGCGTCCAGCACGTAATAGCGGTAGTTGTGCTGCTCGATTTCGGCGCGCAGCTGGCGCACCCTATCCACGACCTGCACTGAAACCGTCACTTCACACGCCCATCGTACTTAAAGTGCTGTTGAACCAAGCCCCCTCTCCCCTTGTGGGATAACCAGCGACTTGGCTGCGGACTCTTGCAGCCTAGTCGAATGGCTAGTTGTCCCATCCAGAGGGTTGGGGAGAGGGGTAAAGCAACATCTACTAACATCATGGTGTTGTGGTTCACTTAATACCTTATCACCCTCTCCCCAGCCCTCCCCCATCAAGGGGGAGGGAGGATTCCATCCACCTGCATAAAGAAAATCAGCTTATAAATCAGTCAGAACCTAAGAAAACAGCCTCAGCGCGCTGGGGCTCCCGCCGGCTATCCCACGGGCCTTCATCTTGGCGTAGATCTGGGCAAGCTGCTGCCGAATCTTGTCGATGCCGCTGGCACTCAACGGCCGGATATTATCGTCCACCAAGGCTCCATTCAGGGCGCGCGCCAGATTCTGCCCAAGCCCCGACATCTGATCGAACACGCGCAGACCCTCGGGAACCCTGGGCACATCGAACACCAGTGTGACCCCATGCGTGGTCAGGCTCTTCATCTGTTCCGGAGAAAATGGCGCCGATTCATGATTGCACAGGGTAAACAAAGAATTCCCATGATCGTCCCGATAGTGGAACACGCCTTCCGAACTCAGGGTCATGCCTGCCGCTTCAGCCAAGGCACGAATTTTCGTACCGGGGAAAACCCCACCATTTTGCGCCACCACATTCAAACCGATCAGCACATCCACGTCCACGCAGAAGGCATCAAGCTCTTCGGCAGCCTGCAACGCCGATTCCATGTCCGGAAAGTCAACGATGGCGTGCTGGTTCGCCGCGACTTCCTGCAGCAAGCTGCGCAATGCCTCAAAATGTTCACCACTGGCAGCGCCGTTGCGGTCGGCAAGCTGCAGGCCCACACGCAGCTCGAGATGGGCAGCACCCCGTTGCGGAACAACCGCTTCCCAGGCATTACTGGCCTGATTCAATCCAATCCAGGACAAAGGCTTACCAATCTGTGAGGAACGCCCCAGTGCATCGGCCAGTGCCTGTACCGGAATCGCATCGCCTGCTTGAATGTGCGCAATATAGTTGATCGCCGGATCAAGCAAGGGCAACTGCACTTCCGCACGCAAAACTGGCGCCGCCACAGATTCGGGTTCTGGCTCGGGTTCCGGAGCAGGCTCCGGTTCTGGTTCGGCCCTGGATTCAGGTTCAGGTTCATATACCGGCTCTGGCCTGGATACCTGCACGGGTACTGGCTCCGGTACGGGTTCCGGTTCATGTACCTCTTCATACGCTAATTCAGGCTCGGGGATTTCCACCGGGGGTTCTTTCCTCTCCGGCAAGCGCGGCTCAATGCGCTCCTGGACAACATAGGGAACCCCTACCTCCTCTTCCAGCAGGACGTCATCATGCTCGGTTTGAAAGGCGGCTTCGACGCGGCGCCGGAACCTGTTTTCCTGCATCCGATTGAACAAATACACGACAGCAATGACCACGATACCGATCGCAATCAGGCTAATCTGCAAATCACTCATTAGTTATGTTCCCGTATTTATACACACAAGCTTTTGGCTGTCCGCCCGGCATTATACCGCTGCCGTCTCGGTCAGGCGCATCGCTTCCTCGATATCCACTGCCACCACCCGCGACACCCCCGATTCCTGCATGGTGATGCCGACCAGATGCTGGGCCATTTCCATGGTGATCTTATTATGACTGATAAACAGAAACTGGGTCTCCTGCGACATTTTTTTTACCAGCTCGCAAAAGCGGCCGGTATTGGTATCGTCCAGCGGCGCGTCCACTTCGTCCAGCAAACAGAACGGCGCAGGGTTAAGCTTGAACAGCGAAAACACCAGCGATAGCGCGGTGAGCGCCTTTTCACCGCCGGACAGCAGATGAATCGAGCTGTTTTTCTTGCCCGGCGGCTGCGCCACAACCTGCACCCCGGCGTCGAGAATTTCCTCGCCGGTCAGTACCAGATAAGCCTGCCCGCCGCCGAACAAACTGGGAAACATTTCGCTCATGGAGCGGTTGACGGTGTCGAAGGTATCCTGCAAACGCTCGCGGGTGTCCTTGTCAATGCGGCGGATTGCACTTTCCAGCGTGTCGATGGCCTGGTTCAAATCGTCCGCCTGGGCATTCAGGTACTGTGTGCGTTCCTGCGCGCTTTGCAGTTCCTGCAACGCCGCCAGATTGACCGCCCCCAGCACTTCAATAGCCTCAGTGAGGCGCGTGATTTCGCTCTGAAAAACGCCCGCTTTTGCGCCGCGCTCCAAGCTGGTGGCCAAATCGGTCTCGTTGGCGCCGGCCGCCTCTAGCTGCTCGCTGAACTGGGCCTCATTGAGCCGCGCTTCCTGTTCCTTGAGCCGCGCCTGCTCCAGGCGGTCGCGCAGCGGCTGCAATTTCTGCTCACTCTTCATCCGCGCCTGCTCGGATTCCTTGAGGGTATGGGTGATGCCCTCCAGGCTGTCGCGCACCACGGCCAACGCCTGCTCCTTGACCTGGCGCGCGCCCAGCGCTTGCTGCAGCGCCTGCTGCAACGGCGCTTCGTCCAACCCTGACTGCTCGAACTGCAATTCATCCAACTTAAGCTTGAGTTCAGCCAGGCTGTCGCTCAAGGTTCGGATAGCCTCTCCCAATTCCTGAATTTTATTGGCGCAGGTTTTCTCGTAGAAACCGGCTTCCTGCAGGCCACGCTCTGCGGCTTGCACCACTTGGCGCTGGCGGTTCACGGCTTGCTCCGCTGCCCCTCTTTCCTGTCGCGCATCCTCCAGATGTTCCTGCAGCGTATCGGCTTGCCTGCGGAATTCAGCCAAGCTGGCTGAGTTGCTTTCCTGTTGTTCGGTTTCGCTCTCGACTTGTCCGGCGATTTCCGCGAGTTCCTGCCCGATCTGCTGGCTACGCTGTGCCACCCGTTCCGCCGTCTGGGTCAGTTTCACCACCTCCAGTTGCAGGCGGTGCTGGCGTTGCTGGGTCGCAGCAAACTGGTCACGCTGTTGCGATAATTGGGCCTGGCATTCGCGGAATGCTTGCTCTGCCTCAGCCAACGAAGTCTTCTGCTGCGTCAGAAACGCTTCCTGGACTTCCAGCTCCTTCTCCAGGTGTGCGATCTCCTGCTGGCGCGCCAGCACGCCATCCATGTCCCCATGTGGCGCGTGGAAATTCGCACTATGTCGGGTAAAAATGTGTCCTTCCGGGCAAACCAGTAATGCTCCGGCGGGCAGTTCGTGGCGCAACACCAAGGCCTGCTTTGCATCCGGCGCAACGTAAACATGCGGCAACCAGTCGGCCATAAACACAGGCATCTTGCTGACATAGCGGCTCAACGGCACCAGCGAAGACGCCACATCGGCTGGCAGCACGCCTTCGGCTGCCGCTTCCAACAACACCACCTTGCCCGGCACCGCCTCGCCCAGCCAGGAATGAGCCCGCTCCAGATCATCCACGCAAATGGCGTTAAGGCGCTCCCCCAACACGCTTTCCAGCGCAGTCTCCCAGCCCGGCTCCACCTGGACGTCCTGCCACACCCGCCCCAATTGATCCAGGCCATGACCGGCGAGCCACGCCTTGAGCTTGTCGTCGCTGCCAAGGCGGCGCTGCAACTGGCGCAGCGCTTGCAGTTGCGCCTGCACCTGAGCCAGACGCTGGTGAGCAGCTTGCAGCACGGTGCCAGCCTCAATTTTGTTTTGCTCTGCCGCACTCAGGTGGTTCTGCAGCAGGGCAACACTTTCCTGCAACTGCTGCGCCTCAGCCTGAGCAACCTCCAGATCCACCTGACCTTGCGCCAATGCTTGCTCATCCGCACGTGGCAGCGTTCCCTGCTCCTGCAGCAGACGCTCACGCCGCGACTGCAATTGTTGCAAGGTCTTGGCTGCGTGAGTGCGGTGGGTTTCTTCGATCTGGCGTGCCTGCTGCGCTTCCGCCAGATTGCGTTGCAACTCGGCCACCCGGCGTTGGCTGTCACGGTAAGCTTCTTCCGCCAGCGGCAGGCGTTGCCGTTCCAGTTCAGCTGTTGCGCGACCCTGCTCCAGATTGAGCCGGGCTTTGTCCAGCTCCGCCTGCCAGTGCGCTCGGCTCGTACTTGCAGCTTCGTTCTGTTTCGAAACCTGCGCTTGCTGGCTCTGCACCGCAGCAAGCTGGCTTTCCATGCGTCGCCGGCTGTCGCCCAAGTGTTGCAGTTGCTGCTCCAGTCGCGCGACCTCGGCGTTCGCGCCGTACAGTTCGCCCTGTGCGCCGTGCAGCAGATCGCCTGCAGCATAATGCTCGGCGCGCATTTGCTCCAGGCTCGCTTCGATGCCGCGCAGGCCGGCGGTTTCCGCTTCCAGCTCGTTGATCAGGCGCTGCACTTCCTGCTCGAATCGCAGGCGCTGGGTACCCGCCTCGAACTTGCGCAGCAACAGCAACAGGTTCTGCGCCGTTTCCAGTTGCTGCTGTAAAGCCTGGTATTCCTGAGCCACGCGCGCCTGCACCTCGAGGCGCTGCAACTGCCCCAATAATTCAGTGCGAATATCATCCACGCGCAGCAGGTTCTCACGCGTGGCGTTTAGCCGCTGCTCGGTTTCGCGACGGCGTTCCTTGTAGCGGGAAATCCCCGCTGCCTCCTCCAGAAATATCCGTAGTTCCTCCGGCCGCGCCTCGATGATGCGCGAAATCATGCCCTGCTCGATGATCGCGTAGGCACGCGCACCCAACCCGGTGCCCATGAAAATGTCGGTGACGTCGCGCCGCCGCACATGCAGGTTGTTGATGGAGTAAGTGGAGTCGCCATTGCGCTGCAGCACGCGCTTGACCGCGATCTCGGCGTATTGCGACCATTGCCCGGCCGCCTTGCCCAGGCTGTTGTCGAAGATCAGCTCGACGCTCGCCCGGTTCACTGGCTTGCGTCCGCCAGAGCCGGCAAAAATCACGTCCTGCATGGTTTCGCCACGCAATTGTCGGGCCTGTGATTCACCCAACACCCAGCGCACGGCATCGATGACGTTGGATTTACCGCAGCCGTTCGGCCCCACCACGCCCACCAGTTGCCCGGGAATGGGAATATTGGTCGGATCGACGAAGGACTTGAAGCCGGCGAGTTTTATGTGAGTGAGGCGCAATTGAACTGCTTTAGTAAATAGAGCCTGTCCGTCTCAAACCGGCACACGCAAAATCAAGTTAAAATGTGATTTTAACTGCAAGAGTCCACAGAATGCCAACCCTACCCAACAAGACTCTGGAAACCTTCGATAATCCCCACCCCGAGCGGGACTATCACATCCACATGGAAATTCCGGAATTCACCTGCCTGTGCCCGAAAACCGGCCAGCCCGATTTCGCTACCCTCTATCTCGACTACATCCCGGACAAAAAGTGCGTGGAATTGAAAAGCCTCAAACTCTACATCTGGTCGTTCCGTAACGAGGGCGCGTTCCACGAGGCCGTCACCAACCGCATGCTGGATGACCTGTTCAAATGCACCAAGCCCCGCTTCATGCGCCTGACCGCCAAGTTTTATGTGCGCGGCGGAATCTTCACCAACGTCGTGGCGGAGCATCGCAAGAAAGGCTGGCAACCACAATCTCTGGTGGATTTGAGCAGCTTCGCTTCCCAGTCCAACACGCGTGGGTGAAGCCTTCCTTGGCATAGATTTCGGCACCAGCGGCGCCCGCTGCAGCGTCATCGATGACCATGCTGCCCTGCTGTACACCGCGCAAATCGATCTTCCGCCAAGCGAAGAAGACCCGAAGGCGGCGCAGGTTTGGCGTGAGGTATTGTTCGACCTGATCGCCGGGATTCCCCTCCCTATCCGATCCATCCTTGGCGCGATTGCCATCGACGGCACTTCAGGCACGGCCTTGTTGTGCGACCAGCAAGGCCGCCCATTGCTACCGCCTTTACCCTACAACGATGACCGCGCCCTGAGCGAAGTGGAAGCGTTGGCTGACATTGCCCCGCCAGATCACATCACGCTCAGCGCCAGTTCCAGTCTGGCGAAGCTGATGTGGTTCAGCAAGCAATCGCAATTCCGTAGCGCCCACCATTTCCTGCATCAGGCAGACTGGCTGGCAGCGCAATTGCACGGCACACTGGGGATGAGCGACTATCACAACAGCCTGAAGCTCGGCTACGACGCAGCCGCTTTGTGCTACCCCGAATGGTTACTCGCGTTGCCCATCCAACCCTTGCTGCCGCAAGTGGTGGCGCCGGGTACCATTATCGGAACAGTCTTGCCGGAAATGGAAAAAATACTGGGGTTGCCAAGTGCCTGCCAAATTCGCGCCGGCACCACCGACAGCATCGCCGCCTTTCTCGCCAGCGGCGCCAGCCAGCCCGGGGAAGCGGTCACCTCGTTGGGATCAACCCTGGTACTGAAGCTGCTCAGCACAACACGGGTGGATGCCGCAGCGTACGGCATCTACAGCCACCGCATGGGTGAGCTGTGGCTGGCCGGCGGCGCCTCCAATAGCGGCGGCGCAGTGCTCAAACAATATTTCGATCAGCATGAACTGGAAGCCTTGAGCGCGCAAATTGACCCGCGCATTTCCAGCCCATACGACTATTACCCGCTGCCCAAGTCGGGCGAACGCTTCCCGATTAACGATCCCGCACTGGCACCCCGTCTAATGCCGCGCCCAGAAAAGCGGGTGGAATTTCTGCATGGCCTGTTGGAAAGCATGGCGCGCATTGAGGCCCAGGGATACCGCTTGCTACAGCAACTCGGCGCCACCGCGCCGAGCCGCATCCTCACCGCAGGTGGCGGTGCCCGCAACCCGGCCTGGACAGCAATCCGGAAACGCCTATTGGGTTTGCCGGTAAGTGCCGCCGAACAGACCGAGGCATCCTACGGTGCAGCGCAGCTTGCCGCACGGGGTACTGACCTGTTATGTTTGCCGGATAGCGGCCATTGGTAGGGTGGGCACCGCCCACCATACTTAACTTGGTGGGCGGTGCCCACCCTACATAATAAGTTCAAATCACACGAATGCTCACCAACCTGCTGCAAGACAGAGTCCACTTCAACACCATCCTGCCATTGAGCTGGGAGGTGGCTGCGCCGGTTTCCGCCTTCGCGGCAGAGGAGCGGCAACAGTCCAACATCGCTCTATTGCGCGCGCTTTCTACTCTGGAGTCCGCAACTAGCGACAAGGAAAGTGAGTTTGGCTCCGCCGCCCAAAAGACACTGGAGCGACTGGAAGCCAAAACCGACATGGCCCTCACCCTGCTCGCCGGATTGCTGGCGAACCGTGAACCGCTGCCACCCGCACAGCCAATCTCAGTTTCCGCGCAAGGCATGGCATGGTTAGGTCCAACCGGGCCGGAACCAGGTGCAACACTGTTGCTCTCGATCTACCTCAGCCCTCGCTTCCCCCTGCCCCTGCGCCTGACGGCGACCGTCATCACATCTGAACCTCAAGCCGAAGAGAGGCTGACACGTGCGAGCTTTACCGACTTGACTCCGGAAATGCTGGACTGGCTGGAACGCACCGTGTTCCGCTATCACCGACGCGCCATCCAGGCGCGCCAGGGCGGGTGAGCTTTTTCTATATGTAAAAGTTCAGAATTGACCTGACAGGCAGTACCCGATTAAGTCGGAGTATGTCGGGCAGTTCAGGGCCATGAACAGGCATTCGGTCTACCGGGAGTGACCGTCTCAAATATGTTGATCTACTGCCATTCATGAAATCACTACGGGAGTTTTTCTACAGCGTCAACGTTTGAGCTGGGCGGCTCGAGCGATGGGTTGGCTTCACTGCGCTACGCTGCAAGCTGCTCTCGAACAGGCACTTGGCGTTGAATGTCACCCATGGTCGGCAGTGTCTTCAAGTCGTAGTTCGCTTGCATAACCAACCAAGATGTTGCATCGCCACTAAAGTACTTGGCAAGCCGAGCAGCCGTATCAGCTGTGACGGCGCGGCGTTCCTTGACGATCTCGTGAATACGGGTTGCGGGAACACCAAGCGCAACAGAAAGTGCGTTCACGCTGAGACCGAGCGGAGCTAGGTAGTCTTCGCGCAAAACCTCACCCGGATGAACCGGGCGCATACGATTGACCAAACGTGCCATGTTGACTCCTTCAGTGGTAGTCCACTATTTCGACGTCAGTGGGTCCGACGCCAGACCATACGAAGCAAATGCGCCACTGGTCGTTGATGCGAATACTGTGCTGACCCTTTCTGTCACCCTTCAGAGCCTCAAGCCGATTTCCCGGAGGGGCCTTCAGAAAGTCCAGAGTCTGGGCTGCCTCCAGTTGCGCAAGCTTGCGCTCTGCAACCGGCATGAACGCCTTGAACTTCCTCGGGCTCTTACCCTCGTACAGCGCCTGCGTGACTTTGCACTTGAACGACTGGATCATGCGCTAATTGTATTACGCAGAACGTAATAGCACAAGAGCCTTCCCGGTGCGGCGTACAGGGGCTGTTCTGTGAAGCCTAACGTGGAAGTCACCGGCGGTGCGCGGCTTCATCGCGCAGCGTCCGGTGGAATGATGGATTGGGCTGCTATTGTCCCCTGGCCCAGTCCTCTAACGGCGCTTTCCATAGTTTGAGTTTTGCTTCATCAGTAAGCCGAAAAACCTTATGGCCTTCCCCAGAGTCCAGCGTAATCTCCTTGAAGGTTGCGTCGCTGGGTAAACGGCCTGCGCAGGACCCGAATTTATCGTCCTTGCTATCTACAATTGACAAGATTCGGCCCCTGACTTTGGTGTAGTCGATGTTAACGCGGATGTTGGCGCTCACCGGGCAGCCCGCCAGTAACACATAGTTGACCTTCGGATTGGCAATCAGTCCGGAGGCGACCAACGCGGTCATTGACCCCAAAGAGTATCCGCTCACTGTGATGTCCTCGGGGGCAACGCCTTTCGCCAGCAACTCCTGAACGTATTGTGCAATCTTTGCGGCATATGCCTGAGCTTGTTCATCGCTGTCCGTCGCATCGGAAGTTCGCAACTCGAAAAACACATTGAACCCGGAGTCTCTAAGTTTTTGGGTGATCATTTGATAATCCTTTGCAACATCTCCATTCATTTTCTTGACGCAACAGCCTTGCATATAGATCAAATGCTTTTCCGCTGCATTGGACATATGCGAAAAGCCAGTCATCAGGACGGTGCCTGAAATTAGAGCCGCCAACATTCGCATAGTTTTCCCCTTAAAAATTCCCGCCTTAAAATGAAAGTAGGCCGCACGGCGGTAGGTTTGCAGCCCAACGTAGAGCTAACCGGCGCTGCGCGGCTTTATCGCGCAGCGTCCGTGTGGACTGCCGGGTTGGGGCGCGGCTCATTTTGCAAACGCTTGGCGAATGGCATTTTCATCAGGCAGCGCGCTGACTTGCCAGCGAACAAGGGCGACACCTGCGGCTGAAAGGGCTTTTTCCTTCTTTGCGTCGGCCTCAACGCGCGATGCTTTTTCATGGGTTTTGTCATCAAGCTCAACTGCTGCGACGATGGTGGAGTCCTTGAGGCACACGACAAAATCCACACTCATGCGGTTGATTCGGTTGTTCCACTCGTTAAAGTTGAAACCCTTCTTTACGCCAAGAATCCGTGAAAGTTGGACTTGCGCCAACACGATGCACTCGGGCATCGCGGCAACGAGGCGATGGTAGAGGACTTGCTCCGGCTGCGTGAGTGGCTTCTTTGCATAGAACGGCCACGGCGCGTCACCAGAACCGGAAGACGCACGCCTCTTGAGCATGACAAATACGGCGACGACAACAGCAAGCAAGACAATCGTAACCACGAGCATTTTCACAGCGTAAAACCTCCTATGTTATTAGCGCCCCAACGTAAAGTTGAGGGGCGCGCCGTTTTATGGCGCGCCCCTCTCGAACGCCATGTTGAACGCAATGTAGGGCTTTACCTGCGTGCATAGTTGAGCAATTCCCACTGCGCTGGGGTAAGGCTCTTCGCACTAGCGAGCCCTTTGATTTCTTTGACTACGTCTTCGTATGGCTTTCGTTCCTTAATTTCCGTCCAGTTAACCTTATCTTTGAACTTGGTTTTGTTGATAACAATCCGATCAACTGGGCAATGAGGTGGCTCCTTGATGTGCCCAAGGCACCACATATATTTAACTGCGAGGTTGAGCAGTTTTTGGGCCACACCGTACTTATAGCCGTCAGGCCCAAGTATGCCGGAGCCAAGAGTGTTGGCCTTCACGATAAGCGATTCGATGTTCTTGTAGTGTTGTTCTTCGATGCAGCCACTCTTGTAGTTCTGGAATACCTCCCCTTCGATGTAGGCAATAACGGAGGCTCTGAAGTCAGACGCCTTTCTGTCTTCTGAACTCAACCCCTTCTTGTATAGCTTTGCCCGTTGCACAGAAGCATTCCAAGCAAGAATCCATATTTCATTGACGATGAATTCCTGCTCTTTTGTCATAGCCAATTTCATCACCGTCTCCTAAAGCCCTAACGAATAGGATTTTTTACGCCATGCTGTCGCACGACGGAAAAAATCCTATTCGTTCAATCCCGCCGATACACATCCTCAAAACGCACGATGTCATCTTCACCCAGATAGGAACCGGACTGCACCTCGATCATGTGCAGCGGCATCATGCCGGGGTTTTCCAGACGGTGTGTTTCACCTAAAGGAATGTAGGTGGACTGGTTTTCCGATAGCAGCAGGGTTTCTTCACCGCGGGTGACGCGGGCTGTTCCGGTCACCACGATCCAGTGTTCGGCGCGGTGGTGATGCATTTGCAGGGACAGTTTCTGGCCCGGCTTGACCATGATGCGCTTGACCTGAAAACGCTCACCCGCATCAATGCCCTCATACCAGCCCCAAGGGCGGAATACACGGGTATGAGTGAGATGCTCGGTGCGGCCGTTGCTCTTCAGGTGCTCGACTGCTTTCTTGACGTCCTGCACCTTGTCCTTGTGCGCTACCAGCACGGCGTCGGCGGTCTCGATAACGACTACGTTATCCAATCCGATTACTGCGACAATACGGCCTTCTGCGCGGATCAGTGAGTTGCTTACATCGTCCAGATACACGTCGCCGCGCACTACATTGCCGGATGCGTCTTTGTCACCCACCTCCCACAACGCGGACCACGAACCGATGTCGTTCCAGCCCATATCGACAGGCACCACCGCCGCATCCCTGGTTTTTTCCATCACCGCGTAGTCGATGGATTCCGACGGACAAGCGGAAAAGGCGCCTTCGTCCAGACGGTAAAAATCCAGGTCGCGCGCGCTACGCTCGAATGCACTGCGGCAAGCAGCGAGAATATCCGGCCGGGTTCGCTCCAATTCCTCCAGATAACGCTTGGCGGTAAACAGGAACATGCCACTGTTCCAGTAAAAATCACCGGCCGCGATGAACGACTGCGCCGTGGCAAGATCAGGTTTTTCCACAAAGCGCGCTACAGCGTAGCGACCTTCTTTCCCATCCATTGCTGCACCGCGCTGAATGTAGCCGTAGCCGGTTTCCGGCCCGCTCGGCACGATGCCGAAAGTGACCATGGCGCCGCCTTGCGCCAGCTCTGCCGCCGTGCGCACCGCTGCGTGAAAAGTGGCGACATCCTGAATCAAGTGATCTGCCGGCAGCACCAGCATCAACGCTTGGGGGTTCTGTGCGGCCAGTGACAGCGCCGCTACGGCGACAGCAGGGGCGGTGTTGCGGCCAACCGGTTCAAGAAAAATGGCTTCGGGCGCGACTTCGATTTCACGCAACTGCTCCGCCACCAGGAACCGGTGTTCGTTATTGCACACCAACAGGGGTGCGCCAATTTCCGGCATGCCCAACAGGCGTTGTACGGTTTCCTGCAACATGGTGCGATCGGAGGCGAGGGGCAACAATTGCTTGGGCAGCGCAGCGCGGGAAAGGGGCCACAGACGAGTGCCGGAACCACCGGAAAGAATAACTGGATGGATTTTCATGGAATGCTCTCAAGAGAGTGGAAAATAAATATCTTGGTCATGGCTGCCCATCCAGGCACAACTTCAGCGCACTTTCCCAATCCGGCTGGGCCAGACCGAAACAGTGGCGCAATTTGTCGTTGCTCAGCACCGAGTTCATCGGCCGCGGGGCGGGCAGTGGATACTCCGCCGTCGTTATCGGCGTCAGGCGCGGCCTGCTCGCACCGCCCACAAATTGCGGGGCATGCTCCAGGATGGCCTGGGTGAAACCATGCCAGGAGGTCTTGCCACCCGCAGTGAGATGGTACACGCCGCTCACGTCCATGACCCCATGCGCGTGCGGGGTTTGGCATTGCGCCAGAATTTGCCCGGTGGCTTCAGCAATCATGCGGCACCAGGTCGGCGCACCGATCTGGTCATCCACGATACGCAGCTCGTCCCGCTCCCGCGCCAGGCGCAAAATTGTCTGCAAGAAATTTTTGCCGCGCGCCCCATATACCCAACTGGTGCGCAGAATAAAATACGGTACGCCGGCTGTCTGGATCGCCCGCTCCCCGGCCAGTTTGGTCTTGCCATAAACGCTGAGCGGGAAGGGTATATCGTCTTCGGTATAGGGCGTGGATTTTGTTCCGTCGAACACGTAGTCGGTGGAATAGTGGACGATGGCGGCACCCAGGTTTCTGGCTTCTTCGGCCAGAATTCCCGGTACCGTACCGTTGACCATCATCGCCAGCTCCGGTTCGGTTTCGGCCTTGTCCACTGCGGTGTAGGCAGCGGCATTCACGATCAGGTTGGGTTTAATGTCGCGCACGGCATGCCGCACCGAATCGGGATCGGATAGATCCATGATCTGGCGCTCCGGTGCAACAACGGTTCCGCGCGTAGCCAGCGTGCGCTGCAATTCCCAGCCGAGCTGGCCGTTCTTTCCGGTCAATAGTATTTTCATGGAAACACCTCGGCATCTTTCAACACCAAACCCTGTTGGTCTTTACCGGACAGCTGCGGCTCGCCTTGCAACGGCCAGGCAATGTTCAAATCCGGGTCGTCCCAGCGGATGCAGCGCTCGTATTGCGGCGCCCAGAATTCGGTAGTTTTGTACAGAAACTCGGCGTACTCGGACAGCACCAGAAAGCCATGAGCAAAGCCGGGCGGAATCCACGCCATGCGCTTGTTCTCGGCGGAGAGGTTAAAGCCTACCGCCTGACCGAAAGTAGGCGAGCTTTTGCGGACGTCCACCGCTACGTCGAACACCTCTCCTGCTACCACCCGCACCAGCTTTCCTTGTGGCTGCTGGATCTGGTAATGCAGGCCGCGCAGCACATTTTGGGCGGAACGGGAATGGTTGTCCTGCACGAAATCGCCGCTGATGCCGGCCTCGGTCATGACTTTCCGGTTGTAGCTTTCGAAGAAGAAACCGCGCTCGTCGCCGAACACTTTCGGTTCGATGATCAGCACGTCGGGAATCTCGGTCTGGATAATGTTCATCCAAACACCCGATCATGCAATAGAGAAAGCAGATATTGGCCGTAGCCGTTCTTCTTCAGGGGTTCGGCCAGTTGCTGCAATTGAACGGCATCGATGTAACCCATGCGGTAGGCGATTTCTTCGGGACAGGCGATCTTCAGGCCCTGGCGCTTTTCGATGGTCTGGATGAACAGGGAGGCTTCCAGCAGCGATTCGTGGGTACCGGTATCCAGCCACGCCATGCCGCGCCCCATCACCATCACTTCCAGTTGTTGCTGGTCCAGGTAACAGCGGTTGAGGTCGGTGATTTCCAGTTCACCGCGCGGCGAGGGTTTGAGCGCTGCGGCAATATCCACCACCTGGTTGTCGTAGAAGTACAGCCCGGTGACGGCGTAACGCGACTTGGGCTGCTTGGGTTTTTCTTCAAGGCTGACAGCACGACCTTGATCGTCGAATTCAACTACGCCGTAGCGTTCCGGGTCGTGTACCGGGTAGGCGAACACGGTGGCGCCGCTTTGCTTTTTGGCAGCCACTCGCAAGTCTTGCGCCAGTTCGTGGCCGTAGAAGATATTGTCGCCCAGCACCAGAGAGCAAGCATCCTTGCCGATGAATTCGCGGCCGATGAGGAAAGCCTGCGCCAGTCCGTCCGGCGAAGGCTGCACGGCGTAAGCGAGATTCAGCCCCCAGTTGCTGCCGTCGCCCAGCAGTTGTTCGAAGCGCGGTGTGTCCTGCGGGGTGGAGATGATGAGAATATCGCGTATCCCCGCCAGCATCAGGGTAGTCAGCGGGTAGTAGATCATCGGCTTGTCGTAGATCGGCAGCAGTTGCTTGGATACCGCTTGGGTCACCGGATAGAGCCGGGTACCGGAGCCGCCGGCAAGAACTATCCCTTTCATTGCGTTTCTCCTCGGCCGGCGTAGTTGGTTTCAACCCAGTTGCGGTATTCACCGCTGGCCACTTCTTGCACCCAGCTCATGTGTTCAAGATACCACTGTACGGTTTTGCGGATGCCGGTTTCGAAAGTTTCTGCGGGGCGCCAACCGAGTTCGCGTTCGATCTTGCGCGCGTCGATGGCGTAGCGCCGGTCGTGGCCGGGGCGGTCCTTGACGTAGGTGATGAGGCTGGCATGGGGGGTGGTTGCCGGGCGCAGTTCATCAAGCATGGCGCAGATGGTCTGCACGATCTCGATGTTGGGCTTTTCGTTCCAGCCACCGATGTTGTACACCTCGCCCACGCGGCCCTGCGCCAGCACGGCGCGGATGGCGCTGCAATGGTCGCCCACGTAGAGCCAGTCGCGCACATTCATGCCATCGCCGTAAATGGGGAGCGGCTTGCTGTTGCAAGCGTTCATGAACACCAGCGGGATAAGCTTTTCCGGGAACTGGTAGGGGCCGTAGTTATTGGAGCAGTTGGTGGTGAGGACAGGCAAGCCGTAGGTGTGGTGGTAAGCCCGCACCAGATGATCCGAGGCGGCTTTGGACGCGGAATAAGGGCTGTTCGGGGCGTATGGGGTGGTTTCGGTGAAGGCAGGGTCGTTAGGGCCGAGTGAACCATAGACTTCGTCAGTGGAAACGTGCAGGAAGCGGAATGCTGCCTTCTCGTCCACGGCAAGTTCCTGCCAGTAGGCGCGCGTTTCTTCCAGCAGGTGGAAGGTGCCAACCACGTTGGTCTGGATGAAATCTTCGGGGCCGTGGATGGAGCGGTCGACATGGGACTCGGCCGCAAAATTGACGATAGCGCGCGGGCGATGTGTCTGCAACAGCCTCGCCAGCAGGGCGCGGTCGCCGATGTCGCCTTGCACGAATATGTGGCGCGGGTCGCTTTGGACGAGGTCGAGATTCCTGAGATTACCGGCATAGGTGAGCTTATCCAGGTTCAATACTGTCTCATCGCTGCCGGCCAGCCAGTCCAGCACGAAATTCGAGCCGATGAAACCGGCGCCGCCTGTGACTAAAATCATGTCCTGTTCCTTATCATGCCGTCAATTCCAGGTAATTCTGATAGGCTTTGATTACGCCTTCGTTAAGACCGGTCTTGGCGCGCCAGCCCAGGCCTGTCAGGCGCGACACATCCAACAACTTCTGCGGCGTGCCGTCCGGCTTGCTGGTGTCGAACACTAACCCCCCCTCAAAACCGACCGTTTTGGCCACCAGCTTTGCCAGTTCGCGGATAGTTACATCCTCGCCCACGCCAATATTGACGAACTCGCCCACGTCCTTGGCGGCACAATGCTGCATCAGGTACACGCAGGCATCCGCCATGTCGTCGCTGTAAAGAAATTCGCGCTTTGGCGTGCCACTACCCCACACCTTCGCGGTTTTGTCGCCGCGCTGTTTGGCTTCATGCATTTTACGGATCAGCGCCGGCATAACATGAGAAGTATCGAGGTCATAGTTATCCCCTGGGCCATACAGGTTGGTGGGCATAACGCTGAGATAATCGGTGCCGTATTGGCGATTGTAAGCCCCGCACATTTTGATGCCGGCGATCTTGGCGATGGCATAGGGCTCGTTGGTGGCCTCCAGCGGGCCGGTCAGCAGGTGCTCTTCGCGCATCGGCTGCGGCGCTTGTTTGGGGTAGATGCAACTGGAACCGAGGAACAACAGTTTCTTGACGCCGTTCTGGTATGAGGCGTGGATGATGTTGCTCTGGATCATCAGGTTCTGGTAGATGAAGTCGGCCGGGTAAGTGTTGTTGGCAAGGATGCCGCCAACCTTGGCTGCGGCCAGGAACACGTGGTCCGGTTTTTCCGTTTCGAAGAAGCGGCGCACCGCAGCTTGGTCGATCAGGTCGAGTTCGGCATGGGTGCGGGTGAGGATGTTCTGGTAACCCTTGGCCTGGAGGTTGCGCACGATGGCGGAACCTACCAGGCCGCGGTGGCCGGCGACGTAGATTTTGTCGGTGTCAGCGTAATTCATTTCCCTGCTTTTCCGGGGGTCACATCGGTTGCAACAAAGCCGATAGAACGCTTACTTTGCGCAGGTGGACTCATCATCAGACGGATTGCATCAATAACTTCGGCAAGTGCCTGATCATGGCTGCCGACTTTTCGTTCCAGAGCTTCCAACTGTGCAGCCAGTTCCTTGTGGGTGGATAGCATTTCCCGGAGTTTGACAAAAGAGCGCACTACAAGGATGCCAACTTCAGCTGCGGTTTCAGAGTTCAGCACACTGGACAGCATCAGGGCACCATGCTCTGTAAATACATATGGGGCATAGCGACGACCGCCACGCCCCATTGAGGTCACAAGTTGTGATCTCAAAGCCACCCACTCCTCATTTGTCAGTTGAAACATGAAATCGGGTGGAAAGCGCCGAGCATTACGCTTGACAGCTTGCACCAGCACACGAGTTTCTACGTTGTACAGTGATGCCAGATCAGCATCCAGCATGACCTTGTGACCTCGAACAAAGTGAATACGCTGAGCAATCTCCGGAACAAGACTGGTTTGTTTGATCATGACATCACTCGTGGTAATCCATGGCCTTGTAGCCATGCTTCTTGACCAGTTCGTCGCGCTCGGCGGCCTTCAGGTCTTCCCGCACCATTTCGGCCACCAGTTCGCTGAAGGTGACCTTGGGCGTCCAGCCGAGTTTGGCTTTGGCTTTGGAAGGATCACCCAACAGGGTTTCGACTTCGGTGGGGCGGAAGTAACGCGGATCCACAGCGACGATGCACTTGCTGTTGCTGTCATAACCCTTCTCGTCCACGCCCTCGCCTTCCCAGCGAATCTTCATGCCCAGTTCGTCGGCGGCAGCGTTAACGAAGTCGCGCACGCTGTATTGCACACCGGTGGCGATGACGTAGTCTTCGGGCTGCTCCTGCTGCAGCATCAGCCACTGCATTTCAACGTAGTCCTTGGCATGGCCCCAGTCGCGTTTGGCATCCATATTGCCCAGGTACATACAATCCTGCAGGCCGAGCTTGATACGTGACAGGGCGCGGGTGATTTTGCGCGTAACAAAGGTTTCACCGCGCACCGGAGACTCATGGTTGAACAGGATGCCGTTGCAGGCGTATATGCCGTAGGCTTCGCGGTAGTTGACGGTAATCCAGTAGGCGTAAAGTTTGGCTACGGCGTAAGGGGAGCGCGGGTAGAACGGGGTGGTTTCCTTTTGCGGGGTTTCCTGCACCTTACCGTATAGTTCGCTGGTGGATGCCTGGTAAAAACGGGTCTTTTTTTCCAGGCCGAGGATGCGGATGGCTTCGAGCACGCGCAAGGGGCCCAGGGCATCTGAGTTGGCGGTATACTCGGGCTCTTCGAACGACACCGCAACGTGGCTTTGCGCTGCGAGGTTGTAGATTTCGTCGGGCTGCACTTGCTGGATGATGCGGATCAGGCTGCTGGAGTCAGTCATGTCGCCGTAGTGGAGGAAAAACTTGCGGTTGGCGACGTGCGGATCCTGGTACAAGTGGTCGATGCGGTCGGTATTGAGCAGCGAAGCTCGGCGCTTGATGCCGTGCACTTCGTAGTCTTTTTTCAACAGGAATTCGGCTAGATAAGCACCATCCTGGCCGGTGATACCGGTGATAAGCGCAACTTTTTTGGTCATTGCCGTAGCTTTTTGAATAAAGTGGACATTATTGCTCAGACAAAGCTTGCGCGCTAGCTTTTGGAAGCTTTATCTCCATGCTTCACGCTACGCAGAAAATATACTAAAGGCATACAGGACAACGGCCGTTATCATTTTTCTACACCAAATTCGCTGGAACAGGAAACTTAACTTTTGAAACACCATAAGCTACGCGTAGCCCTCGGCCTTTCACTACTCGCACTGTTTGCCCTGCATGCCGCTCGGATTATCGATCTGGGCTTTGTGGACCGGCTCGAAGCAATCAGCTACGACGCACGCCTGAAGCTCACCATGCCCCATACCCTTTTTCCCGGCGTAGTAATCGTAGATATCGATGAAAAAAGCCTGGCCGAAGAAGGCCACTGGCCGTGGGGACGCGACCGGATAGGCAAGTTGATGGACGAACTATTCGATCGCCAAAAGGCAGCAGTGGTAGGCTTTGACGTTGTATTTGCAGAAAGGGACACCAGTTCCGGGCTGGACACCTTACAGCAACTCGCTCGCCAACAATTACACGACGTGCCGCAGTTCCAGGCAGCACTGAACAGCCTCGCCCCCCAATTGGATCGGGACCGTTTGTTTGCATCCAAAATCAAGGGCCGCGCAGTCATTCTCGGCTATTACTTTACCAGCCCGGATGAAGTGGCCAACGCGCGCATCACCGGCACCCTGCCCATACCCCTGTTCCCGCCGCACATGTTCGACGGCATGAACGTGCCTTCAGTCACCGCCAACGGCTATGGCGCCAACTTGCCAGAGTTGCAGCAAGCCGCTGCGGGCGCAGGACATTTCACACCCTGGCCGGATTTCGATGGCGTTACCCGGCGCATTCCCATGCTCGTCGAATACCACGGCGCGCACTACGAATCCCTGTCGCTGGCAGTGGTCCGTACCGTGCTCGGCATCGACACCGTGGTGCCAGTGATACCCAACGCTGACGGCCCCACCTCGCCGGTAGAATGGTTGAAACTCGGTCAGATGAAAATCCCGGTAGACCAGTACATGCGGGCCATGGTTCCCTACCGCGGCGCCGAGGGCAGCTTTCAATATGTTTCGGCCAGCGATCTGCTGCAACAGCGTGTACCGAAAGGGACTCTGGAAAACAAGATTGTGCTGATCGGCACCACCGCCCCAGGCCTCACCGACTTGCGCTCAACTCCAGTCGCCAGCACCTACCCTGGGGTAGAAGTTCATGCCAACATGATTGCCGGAATCCTGGAACAAAACGTGAAACAACGCCCGGGTTACGTGCTGGGCATAGAACTGGCAACGCTACTGTTAGCGGGTTTTCTGCTGGCGTGGTTACTTCCGAGCATGAGCCCGTTGCGCGCGTCTCTGTCCACTTTTGGGGCAATCGGCCTGTTGGCAGGCGCCAATCTGGCAGCCTGGCAATTCGGCAACATGGTGCTGCCGCTGGCTTCTGCTTTGTTAATGATTATCGGATTATTCGTACTCAACATGTCTTACGGGTTTTTTGTGGAGTCCCGTGCCAAACGCCAGATTTCTGACATGTTCGGGCAATATGTTCCGCCAGAACTGGTGGGTGAAATGAGCCTCAATCCAGACAAATTCAACATGGAGGGGGAAAGCCGGGAAATGAGTGTGATGTTTTCCGACGTCAGGGATTTCACCCATATTTCAGAAGGACTCGATCCCCAGCAGCTATCGCAACTGATGAACGCCTACCTTACCCCGATGACCCAGGCCAGCCACAAACATCGCGGCACCATCGACAAATATATCGGCGATGCGATTATGGCATTCTGGGGCGCGCCGCTCCCTGACGAGGAGCACGCCCAACATGCCGTACTGGCTGGGCTGGAAATGCAGCGCGCGCTGCACGACCTCAACCGGGAGTTCAAATCCCGGGGCTGGCCCGAGCTTGCCATTGGCATCGGCATCAATACGGGGATGATGAGTGTGGGTAACATGGGATCTCGCTTCCGCCGCGCCTACACGGTGATGGGCGACACGGTCAATCTGGCCTCACGTCTGGAAGGACTGACAAAGCAGTATGGGGTAATCATGATAGTCGGAGAAAACACCCGTGCTGCATCGCCGAACATTCTGTTCCGCGAACTGGATCGGGTGCGGGTCAAGGGAAAACAGGAACCGGTCGCGATTTTTGAGCCTATCGGCCTGACCGCCGACATTGGCGAGGAAAGAATTGCAGATATTGAACGATTTCATCAGGTTCTCGTTCACTATCGAGCACAGGAGTGGGACGAATCTGATAGAATATTAGCGGAATTGCGCTTGGCAGAGCCGGATTGCCTGCTCTACCAACGCACTCAAGAGCGCATTTCCCATTTCCGCGCGCACCCCCCCGGCCCCGATTGGGACGGTGTATTTGAATTTAAAACAAAATAATTAATTACTTATGAAGATAAGAATACTGGGGTGCAGTGGTGGTATTGGGGGCTCAAACCGCACCACCTCCATTCTATTGGACAGCGATGTGTTGATCGATGCCGGCACGGGCGTCGGCGATCTTAGCTTCGAGGAAATGCGCCGCATTGACCATGTATTTCTGACGCATTCCCACCTCGACCACATCGCCTGTCTACCACTACTAGTGGACAGCGTGGGTTCTCAGCGCGACAAGGCACTCACAGTACATGCCCTCCCACAAACCATTGAGTCTTTGAAACGGCATATTTTCAATTATGAAATCTGGCCGGATTTCACCCGCATCCCGACTGCCGAACAACCCTTTATGCGCTATGAAACCATCGAACTGGCAAATACCGTGACCATTGCAGGGAAAAAAATCACGCCCCTTCCTGCCAGCCATACCGTACCGGCAGTTGGCTATCAAATCGACAGCGGCGCCGGGAGTCTGGTGTTCACAGGCGACACTACGGAAAATGACCTCTTCTGGGAAGCGGTCAATCAAATAGAGAACTTGCGCTATCTGCTCATCGAAACTGCATTTTGCGACCGCGAACGCGACATTGCCATCGCTTCCAAGCATCTCTGCCCTGGCATGCTGGCAAATGAACTTTCCAAGCTGACTCTCACCCCGGAAATATACATTACTCACTTGAAACCGGGCGAGAGCGAGTTGACCATGCAGGAGATAGCAAGCAGTGCCGCAGCCTACCGGCCAAAGATGCTCAGCAACAATACTATTTTTGCAATATAATGCAGCAACATTAACTTTTTGTAATTTAACTAAAAATACTAAAAACGCAGGTAACTATGCACGGCCGTTTCAAATCAAAACTCTTTGCATGGAGCACCCTGTGCTCAGGACTCATATCAAGCTTGTGCCTGGCCGCCGATCCCACCTTTGAGCAAGCGCGGGCCTTGCTGCAAAATGGCAAAGCGAACGAGGCCTACAGCCAGCTTGCGCCGCTTGAGTATGAGCGCGCCGGAGAACTGGAATACGACTATCTGCTGGGCTTGGCCGCACTCGATAGCGGCAAACCTGACAAAGCCACCCTGGCTTTTGAACGGGTGCTGGCAGTCAACCCAAACCATGCAGGAGCACGGCTGGACATGGCCCGAGCTCATTACGCCTTGGGCAGCCACGTTCAGGCCAAAACGGAATTTGAAGCTGCACTAACACAAAACCCACCACCCGCAGCCAAAGCCACCATTCAAAAATATCTTGCCGCCATCGAGGCAAGCGGCAAAAGCAAGACTGAATTGACGGGTTATCTCGCAACCGGATTCGGCCATGACAGCAATATCACCGGCGTAACCACCAATTTCGCTCCCGCAGCACTGGCCACTTACGGTGTGGCATATCTGCCGACCGGAAATGCCCTCACCTATTCCAGTCCATTCCTCAGCCTGGAAGGGGGGGGTGAATTCAAAACCCCATTAAGCGAAACCCTCTATGGATTCGCCGGAGTGGATGCCAAACTGCGCAGCTACACCTCCAAACACAGCTATGATACGAACACCCTGGACGGCCATGTCGGCGTGAATCTGACTCACGGCAACAACGTTTATCGCCTCTCCATCGTAGGGCAAACCTATACCCAGGAAGGGGAAGCGCCGACCTCGCCCAAGCAGACCTCCGATCGCAACATGTTTGGGCTGAATGCTGAATGGCACAACATCCTGAACGCCTCCACTCAAGTCGGCGCATTCCTTCAGGTCAACGAGCAACGCTACCCCACTACCAACACCAGCAACGTAGAAGAAAAGCTGCTCGGCGTAAGCTTGCTTCATGCTTACGCGGGTGCACGCAAGCCACTGGTATTTTTAAGCATGTTCTATGGGCAGGACAAAGCCACGAACCGCCTGGCAAATGGCAGCGACGTAAGCAAGTCATTTACGGGCGTGCGCTTGGCTGGACAGTGCTCCGCCAATGAAAAAACCGATATCTTTGCCAGCCTGGGCTACCAGTGGCGCAACGACAGCACTGCTTTCGCCCGATCCACTTTGATCGATTATGGCAAAGACCAACTCGCGGACTTGACTGTGGGGATAAGTCGGCGCCTGGACAAGAACTGGTCCGTGCAACCCCAACTTACTTACATGCGCAACAAGACGAATATTCCCACCGCCGAATTCGATCGTACCCAGATTTCCGTGATGTTCCGCCGTAATTTCCGCTAAGAGGACTTACTAATGACAAACAATAAAATATCCCGCCCGCTCATCCTGTGCACCGCTCTGCTGATGGCATATCCCACTTTAAGTCATGCCACTGCCGGACACTTCCAGTTCATCAGTGGTGAAGTCCAGGTACTGAATAGCGCCGGCCTGAGTCGCATTGCCAAAAAAGGTGGCGATATCGACCAAGGCGACACGGTCGTCACAGCCAAAACTGCATCAGCGCAACTCAGAATGGAGGACGGTGGCATTCTGGCCGTGCGTCCGGATTCGAAAATGCGCATCGATACCTTCAACTACAACGGCAAAGAAGACGGTAGCGAGAAAGGGTTATTTTCTTTGTTGAAGGGGGAGTTCCGCTCAATCACCGGCGCAGTCGGACGCACCAACAAGGAAAACCTCAAGATCAAAACCCCCTCCGCCACCATCGGCATCCGCGGCACCGATGGCGAGGTCGGCGTCAATCCAGACACCGGCCTGACCGGCGTGCACACTTTGGTCGGTGGCCATACGGTGACGGCACCCGACGCCAACGGCAATCTGGTAACACTCTTCACCAACCCGGGACAAATCGTGCTGGTTACCCCAGGTAGCGCGCCGACCTACTCCAACACTTTCCCGTTCTCCTCCGGCACTCCCAAATCCACCGGCGGAAGCGGCACCAGCAACGACTCCACTACTGGCGGGGGCGACTCCGATAGCAAAACCGCCAATGGGACAGGTTCCAGCACGCAGCCCTCTTCCACCGCGCCGGCCCCGCTCACCGGCATCGACCCAACCACTGGTCAACTGGTGTCGCTCTCGACAGGAGCAACCCGCACAACCAGCATAATCAGCAGCGGAGGAACGGGAAACCTAACCATCGGCTATTCTGCGTATGATCCCAATGCTGTGCAAGCCGCTCTGCCGAATGTAGTCAACGGCGGATTCAATTCAAGCAGCAGCGTAAACACCGACCAGAACGGCAACATACTTGGCTTCGACGCCAATAATCTACACTTGGCGCATGGCACCGGCACGCTTGCCCATAGCTCCATGGTGATCGACGCCAACACCACCATCACTTGGGGCCGCTGGGATGGCGGCAACATCGCGCTCACTGTCCTGCCAAACGGTGGCACGACCACTGTGCAAAATCCGGCCGGCCTGCACTATATTGCAGGTCCATCTATAAGTGCCCTCCCCCTGACCGGCACCTATGCCTACCAATTCATCGGTGGCACCGCGCCCACCGACAACCTGGGCGATGTAGGTACGCTCAATGGCGCATCCTTGTCAGCCAACTTCACCAATCAAACCGTAGATGCGAGCGTCAATGCCACGGTAACCGGTACAACGCTCATTGCCACAGCCACCGGTATGCCGATTTCCAGCGCCGCGATCAGTACTGTGAACAATCTGATAGGAAGCTCCACGATCTTGAATGTAACCTGTACCGGCACCTGTGGCACTGTCAGCGGCGGACAAATGGGGGTTACATTTGTCGGCGCCTCTGGCCAGGGCGCCGGCTTGCTTTACACGCTCACCACCAACAGCAGCAGTATCGACAAAACGATTTTAGGAACAGCCGCCTTCAAACGCTAACGGATTTCCGTGCTGGCTGGCAAATTTCACGCGTTCAGCCACGCTGGATCCAGCGTGGCGCCCCCTTATCACATACGGAACGTGGCGAAACTGCTGCAGAAATAGGCAGCAAACTCGCCTTTTCTAAGGTGATGGGGGGTTGGGGCTCAAAGGTGGCGTGACGATTACGGGGTTTCTCAATCAGAAACTCGCGGAATTCACCTTTGACTGCCTTCTTTCTCTTGCTGTTACGGGTGTTGCCGGGAAGGTTGCAAACGGCTCGCTTCGGACGTGTCACAGGTGCCCGGCCATTTCGGCCTGCAGTGCCCATTCAACCAAAGCTTTGGTGCGCTGCTTGATCAGCTCGTGTGGCAATGCTTTTGGTACGGTCATTTTCGCTCCTGGCAATACGGCAGTTTCCTGCCAAATGACCGTTTAAACAAAAATTCTTACACCCTCCCTTCCTGGCTGGCTGGTGATTAACGCAACTCCCATGTTCATTGCCTCAGCATTTTTTGCTTAAAGTAGTTAATATTTCTCAGGCCAAGTTTCCGCGCCAATTTGCAACAGCTTATCTCGCTGCTCCGCATCACACATAAAATAAGTTAAAGGCATCCACACCAACAACCGTTACAACTCCAAATACACCAAACTCGCTTAAACAGGATTCCTAACTCTTTTAAAACTAACGCAGTAAATATGAGCAAATATTTCCTAATCAAAGCGAATCTGTGCACAGCCGTCCTATTCTATCTGGGACTGACATCAAGCTTGAGCTCCGCCGCTGAAACCGCTTTTGAGCAGGCGCTTGTCTTGCTGCAAAACGGCAAGGCGAACGAAGCCTACGCCCAGCTTGCGCCGCTTGAGTTCGAGCGCGCCGGGGAACTGGAATACGACTATCTGCTGGGTCTGGCCGCACTCGACAGCGGCAAACCGGACAAGGCCACCCTGGCGTTTGAACGGGTCTTGGCTAACAACCCAAACCACGCAGGTGCGCGGCTGGATATGGCCCGTGCTTATTTCGCCCTGGGCAACTACACTCAGGCAAAAGCGGAATTTGAAACCGTGCTCACGCAAAACCCGCCACCCGTAGCAAAAAACACCATTCATAAATTTCTTGCGGCCATCGAGGAGAGTGGCCGCAGAAAAAATGAATTGACGGGCTACCTCGCAACCGGATTCGGCCATGACAGCAACCTCACCAGCGTCACCACCGATTTCGCCCCGGCTGCGCTGGCTACTTACGGTGTGGCATACCTGCCGACCGGCAACGCCCTGACCTATTCCAGCCTCTTCCTCAGCCTGGAAGGAGGCGTAGAAATTAAAACGCAGTTAAGTGAAAACATCTCCGGATTCGCCGGCATGGATGCCAAACTGCGCAGCTACACCTCCAAACACAGCTATGACACGGATACCCTGGATGGCCGTATTGGCTTGAGTCTGACTCAAGACAAAACTCAACTTCGGCTCTCCATTGTGGGCCAAACTTTCGCTCAGGAAGGGGAAGCACCTACCGTCCCCAAGCAGACCTCAAATCGCAATATGCTGGGGGTGAATGCAGAATTGCGTTACACCCACAATGCGTCGAACCAGATCAGTACATTCCTGCAATATAACGAACAACGCTACCCCACCACCGAAACCAGCAATGTTGAGGAAAAACTGCTCGGTGCAAGCTGGATACACGCTTACACCGGCCCACACAAACCAGTGGTGCTTCTCAGCACGTTTTATGGATGGGACAGAGCCTTGAGTAGCCTGGATAATGGCAGCAATGTGAGCAAAACCTTTACCGGCCTGCGCCTGGGCGGACAGTGTTCTGTCAACGAAAAGACCGATATCTTTATCAGCCTTGGCTACCAGTGGCGCAACGACAGCAGTAGCAACGCTCGCTCCACTTTGATCGACCTCGGTAAAGACAAACTCGCCGACCTGACACTGGGCATGAACCGGGATCTCGACAAGAACTGGTCAGTACAACCGCAACTTACCTACATGCGTAACGAGTCCAATATTCCCACCGCCGAATTTAACCGCACCCAAGTCTCGGTATTGTTTCGCCGTGATTTCCGTTGAGAGGACATGATATGAACCTTCATATTTCCCGCCAGTTCATCCTTTGCGCCACACTGTTGATAGCTTTTCCAAACTTGGTCCATGCCGAAGCAGGGCGCTTCCAGTTCATCAGTGGTGAAGTCCAGGTATTGAATAACGCAGGCCAAAGCCGCGTTGCCAAAAAAGGGGAAGAGATCAGTCAGGGTGACACCATCGTCACTGCAAAAACTGCGTCCGCCCAAATCAGAATGAAGGATGGCGGTATTCTCGCGGTGCGGCCGGATTCGAAACTGCGCATCGACACCTTTAACTACAACGGCAGCGAAGACGGCAGCGAGAAGGGTGTATTTTCTCTGCTGCAGGGGGGGTTCCGTTCAATCACCGGCGCCGTCGGCCACACCAACAAAGAGAACCTCAAGATCAAGACCTCCTCGGCCACCATCGGCATCCGTGGCACCGACGGCGAGATCGGCTTCAATCCCGGCACCGGCCTCACGGGCGTGCGCACCATAGCGGGCCAGCACGCCGTAACCGCTCCCGACGCCCAGGGAATTGCAGTAACTGTCATAACTGCCCCAGGCAGGATCGTGCTCGTCACACCCGGCCACGCACCGGCTTTTTCCAAGACATTCCCCTTTTCATCCGGTACGAAACAAGCCCCTGCTGAAAAAGGTGGAAATGGCTCAAAGAAAAGCGGCTCCGCAGAAAACAGTAGTAGCGATAAAAAAGGTGATGGTACCGCCAGCACTGCGGCAACCGATACCACTACAACCACTGCAGCGACTGATACCACGGCGACAACTGATACCACGGCGGCAACCGATACCACTACAACCACTGCAGCGACTGATACCACGGCGACAACTGATACCACTACAACCACTGCAGCAAACGATACCACTGCAGCAACCGATACCACTGCAGCAACCGATACCACCGCGGCAACCGATACCACTACAGCCACTGCAGCGGCCGATCCCACTACAACCACTGTAGCGACCGATCCTACTACGACCACCGCTACGGCCGATCCCCCTATCATCACTGCACTTGCCGATCCCACCGCCGGGCAACCTGCCCCATTGCCCTATTCACCTCCCACGACAACGACTTTTGAAAACTATGGCATTTCCTACGCAGTGCCCTGCCCCACGCCTACCTTTCCTTGCTCCGCCGTCTCCAGCGGCCCCGGATCTAAAATTACGCGCGATGCTTCAGGTGCCCCCATCGACTTCGCCAATTCGGGCTTTTCTGGAAACAAAAGCTTTACTCTGGTAAACCCTACTTCACCCACCCTTGGCCAGGCTACGAACTTTGCAGTTACCGGGATTGAATATGGAACCTGGCTTGCAGACGCAGTAAATTGGACTTCTACCAACCCAACTAATAGCGGCACCGACACGCTGTTTCCAGGCAGTGTGCTGCACTGGTTCACCGGCCCAATGCCAAACCCCGGCTACCTGACCCAGGTTCTGACCGGCACAGTGAACTACACTTTCGACGGCGGCACCGCACCTACCAACCAGAGCGGGGTGACCGGCACTGTGGTGAGCGCAAACCTCGCCGCCAATTTCATGAACCAATCGGTGAATATAGGTTTGAGCCTGAGCGTCAACGCTCACAGCTGGGTGGTCAGCGCAAGCAATATGCGGATTGATCATGATTTTTTCTCGTCGATCTCCCCTGGCGTCACAATTGACGGCAATGGCGCCGGTGTCACCGGCCGCCTGGAAGGACGTTTCACCGGCAATGCTGCCAACGGCGCAGGCATCAGCTATGGGCTGGCTGCTGCGGGTGTCAATGAGGAAGTCAATGGCGTGTTGGCGTTCGTCAACAGCGGCGCACCCAATAACCCCGCCTCGGCGTACCGGCCAGTGGGAATTGCCGGTTTCGACCCTGGCGCCACCCCACCCTCCATCGTTAATGGCGCATTCAACGCGGCCAGCCGGATCTTAATGGACGGGTCAGGCAATTTCCTCGCATTTGATGGCCAAGCCTACGTTGCGGCCAGCTCCCCGGATAAAGCGGTACGCTATGCTGTTAACACCGCCACGCCGATCGACCACGGCAGCGACCCAACCACCGGCACCGAATGGGGACGCTGGGCGGGTGGCTCAATCAGCATCACGGATCGAGTCACCGGCGCAACCTCCTCACCCGCTAATCCCGGCAGCCTGCATTACCTGGCCGGCCCGATACTGACCTCGCCCATCGCGCTACCCACAAGCGGCGCCTACACCTACACTTTCGTCGGCGGCACCGCGCCGACCGACAATCTGGGCGGTGTCGGAACACTGAACTCGACTTCGCTGACCGCCGATTTCGGCCAAATGAAGGTGGATGCATCGGTATCTGCTACCGTTTCCGGCACCACAATGACGGGATCTTCTACCGGCATGCCGATCAAACCGGACGGGGTGAGTTCTGCAGGCCCTTCCTCCATCGGCGGCTTTCCGCTGACCGTCACCTGCACCGGAACCTGCGGCACCGTTCAAGCAGGTAATCTGTCCGTGGCATTTACGGGTACAACCGGCCAGGGAGCTGGAATGCTGTATTCCCTCAGCACATCAGGTGGAACCAACAAAGTCATTTCCGGCGTAGCAGGCTTCAAGCAATAAAACGAGGCACCATGACAACTTCAACTGCAACTCATTCTGATAACACCCTCTCTGACATAGGCAACCAACTCGCCTTTTCCAAGAAGCTGCAAGCCGTCACCAACAAGATCCACGCGACCCGCCATCTGGATGAGATCATCACCGAACTGAGCGGCGATATCTGCGCCCTGTTCGAGACGGATCGCCTGACCGTTTACGCAGCGACCGACGACAAGACTTTCATCGTATCCAAAGTTAAAACCGGTCTCAAATCGTTTAAAGACATCAAGCTGCCTGTTTCAGCGCAAAGCATTGCCGGCTACTGCGCCCTGCAAAAATCACTGATCAATATCGCCGATGTTTACGACGAAAACGAGCTCAAGCGTATCGGCCCGGAACTGCACTTCCTCAAGGAAGTGGACACCCGCACCGGCTACCGCACCAAACAAATGCTGGTCGCGCCCATCCTTGACGATGCGGGCGAGATAGTGGGCGTCATCCAGCTTATCAATGCGCTATCTGGACTGCCGTTTTCGCAAGCGGCCATTGAAGGGGTGCAAGAGCTCACCAAAACCATGGCCATCGCTTTCCGCCAGCGCCAGCAACCGCTGCATCAGGCGCTACGTAGCCAATATGATCACCTGGTGCAACAGGGCGCCCTCTCTGCCGCCGAGCTGGAACTGGCTGTGCGCGCTGCTCGGCGCAAAGAAGATTCCGTGGAAGATGTTCTGCTGAGGGAGTTCCAGGTCAAGCGCGTACAAATTGGAGAAGCGCTGTCGTTGTTCTACGGCATCCCCTATGAACCATTTCGCCCAGACCGGATCAAGCCTTCAGAACTATTGAAGAACATCAAGCGCGGCTACGTTGAAACTGAATTCTGGATGCCGCTGGACGACACCAAGGAAGGATTGGTGGTGATCACACCCGACCCGGAACGGGTCAAGGGGGCACGCGCGGTCGAGAACCTGTTTCCTAAACACAAGGCTGTGTACAAAGTCTGCACGCGCGGCGATTTCGCTGAGATGATCGAGCTTTTTTTCGGCGAAGAGTCGGAGCAGAGCAGCATTGGCGAAATGCTGTCCACATTGGAAGAGGAAAGCACGGACGAATCGGATCGTACTGCCGAAGACATTTCTGCGGCATCCGACAACGAGCTGGTAAAGCTGGTCAACAAGATCATCATGGAGGCCTACAAGCAGGGCGCTTCGGACATCCACATCGAGCCCTATCCCGGCAAGGGCAAGACCGAGGTGCGCTTTCGCAAGGATGGCACGCTGTTCCCCTACATCGAGATTCCCGCCAGCTTGCGCAACCCGCTGGTAGCACGGCTGAAGATCATGTGCGACCTGGACATCTCGGAGAAGCGCAGGCCACAGGACGGAAAAATTGCATTCAAGAAATTCGGCCCACTCAACATCGAACTGCGGGTCGCCACCATTCCCTCCGCCGGCGGGGTGGAGGACGTGGTGATGCGCATACTTGCCGCTGGCGAGCCGATCCCTCTCGACAAACTGGGCTTGAGCACGCGCAATCTGGCCACGGCCAAAGCGGAGATCAGCAAACCCTATGGCCTGTTTCTGGTATGCGGCCCGACCGGCTCTGGCAAGACCACCACGCTGCACTCAGTACTGGGCTACATCAACACCCCGGGAACCAAAATATGGACCGCAGAGGATCCGGTGGAAATCACCCAGAAGGGCTTGCGCCAGGTACAGGTATTGCCCAAAACCGGCTTCACTTTCGCTGCGGCGATGCGCGCTTTCCTGCGTGCCGATCCGGACGTGATCATGGTAGGGGAAATGCGCGACAAGGAAACCGTCGCTACCGGCATCGAAGCCTCGCTTACCGGCCACCTGGTTTTCTCCACCCTGCACACCAACAGCGCGCCGGAAAGTATTGTGCGGCTGCTGGACATGGGCATGGACCCGTTCAACTTCGCCGATGCCTTGCTCGGCATCCTGGCGCAACGGCTTGCCAAACGCCTGTGTTCCGGGTGCAAGCAGGCGTACACGCCAGACGACTCTGAGATCGAGAACCTGCTCAGCGAATATTGCCTGGAACTGGAAAACGCGCCGGAATGGCAACGCGATCCGGCGGCAGCCCGCGCCAACGTACTCAACGAATGGCGCCAGTCGTTTGCCGACAAGCAAGGCAAGTTCACGCTGCACAAACCGGTAGGGTGCGATGCCTGCAGCGGCACCGGCTACAAGGGCCGGCTCGGCCTGCACGAACTGCTGGTTTGCTCCGACCACATCAAGAAGCACATCCAGGAACACGCCCGCGTCGCAGAAGTTCTGGCCACCGCGCTTGCAGAAGGCATGCGCACCCTGAAGCAGGACGGCATCGAAAAAGTGTTGCAAGGCATCACTGATCTGCACCAAGTGCGTGCGGTGTGTATAAAATAGCTGGACATCGCATGAGCGATGCGGCCATTTCATGAGCCCGGCCCAATAATTCCTTCGCGGGAATGACGACAGCAAGGTATTTCATGTCCAGAAAATTACACATCGGCGGTCGAATTCAAACCCCAGGCTGGGAAATATTCGACGCGCTCCCTGCCCCTCACGTCGATCATCTGGGTAACGCCAAGGATCTGTCCCGCTTTCCCGATGCCACGTTCGATGAACTGTATGCCTCGCATGTGGTGGAACACTTCGACTATGTCGATGAACTGGGCGCCACGCTCAAGGAATGGCAGCGGGTACTCCAACCCGGCGGAAAAATTTACGTCAGCGTCCCTGATCTGGATACGCTCGCCCGTCTGTTTCTGCAGCCCGAAACCACTCCGGATGAGAAATTTCTCATCATGCGCATGATCTTTGGTGGTCATGTAGACCAATACGATTATCACGTGGCCGGGCTGAATCAGGATTTTTTGGCAGGCTTCCTGACCCATGCCGGTTTCGTGAATCTGCAACGCGTCAACCACTTTGGCCTGTTCCGGGACACCAGCCTGCTGATGTTCAAGGGTACCTTTATCAGTTTGAATGTAACCGCCGAAAAACCCGGGCAATGATCCAGCCTTCATTCGGCTGACTGCAAACGATAACCGATGATCACCTGGCTCGGCCCTAACGATCCTTTTCCCCCGCTTGAACGTGCCCTGCGCGATCCCAACGGCCTGCTGGCAGCCGGCGCCGACCTATCCCCTGATCGCCTGCTGCAAGCCTACCACCATGGCATCTTCCCCTGGTTCAGCGCAGGTGAACCGATCCTGTGGTGGAGCCCCGATCCGCGCATGGTGCTGGTCCCCTCCGAACTCAAAGTATCGCGCTCCCTGGCCAAGACCCTGAAAAAACCGCTCTATGAAGTACGCGCCGACACCGCCTTCCGCACCGTCATGCAAGCCTGTGCCGAACCCAGGCCGGGCCAACCAGGTACCTGGATCACAGCGCAGATGATAGATGCCTACACCCGCTTGCATGAACTCGGCTACGCGCATTCGATCGAAACCTGGATTGACGGGGAATTGCAGGGGGGGCTGTACGGCATCGCCATCGGGCGCATGTTCTACGGCGAATCCATGTTCTCGCGTGTAACCGACGCGTCCAAACTCGCCTTCGTACATCTGGTTCGGCAACTGGAACGCTGGGGATTCGGCATGATCGACTGCCAGATGAAAACCGCCCACTTGGCCTCGCTCGGCGCACACGAAATTCCGCGCGCCGAATTCGTACACAAGCTGGCGGAATTGGTAGACTTGGCAGGGCTGACA
>Ga0315281_10000671_pt1 | contig 48165 bp, 45 predicted proteins | sample YL17G07_0_MG_FD_204540 | JGI IMG/M metagenome (GOLD analysis project Ga0315281, IMG submission 204540) | Sediment microbial communities from Yellowstone Lake, YNP, Wyoming, USA - YL17G07_0 | ecosystem: Environmental > Aquatic > Freshwater > Lake > Sediment | place: USA: Wyoming | collected...
CGTATCCCTTCAGAGGAAAACAGAGACGATCGTCTTGTTCACGGTTTGTCGTTTTTAAATAAAAATCTTTCAATAAAATCTCAAGTCCTTTCAGTTTCTCCCGGGCCTCCTCTTTTGAGATAAGGCGATCTCTGATTTTGGGATAAAGGAGGTGCCATTCGTTTGCCGGATCGCTTTGTGGTAGAAGGGGTATAGGGGTACAGCATAAAAAAAGCGTGAATATGAGAAGGGGTCTTAATAAGAGGTTATCTAATCGGTCTTGATTCATAACTCATAACTCATAACTCATAACTCATAACCCATAACCCATAACCCATAACCCATAACCCTTCATTATCTTTGGAAGCAAGTGTGCGCTAGTGTATCTTCTATCCTTCCAATCTCAAAAGTGACGGCATGGAGCTTCATAACATCTCTACCTGACCAGGCGGATTGCCCTGGATTGATGGAGAGGGTTTCTCCTATCCAATCCGTGTAAGCACCGGAGAGTTCTGGGGACTCATGGATATGGCCATGAAGGGTTAAAAGAGGCCGATTCTTCTCAATGAAGGTTTTGATGGATTGACTTCCTGCTGAATTTCCTCCTTGAATGAGATCCAATCGTGTCCCAAAAGGAGGAGAATGCATGATATAGATGGTTCTTTTTTGATAGAGAGGTTTTGGAAGTCGATCTAAATCTTCCCCAATCGTTTCCCGTCCTCTGAGATAGAGATAAGGATCAATGGGAGTCAGTTGGTCAGTCTGATCAGAAGATCGAATATAAGAAGGGTTCTTCTGAGGAGGCCAAGGAGCTTCCCGGTCATCCATCTTCTCATAATCTTTTGAACGAAATGGGGTTGGTGGGACAAAAGGATATCCGATGAGTTCGTATCCATTTTTTAGTCGATAACTCCTCTGATTGAGATCAACAATCCTTTCTGTAGGCTTCTTAAGGAGATAGGGATAACCCAGGTCCCAGTTTCCAGGTATGAGAAAAATTTGTTGAACAGAAGTGGTCTCTAACATCCTTTTAAAGAAAGGCGAGAGAAACTGGTCGATAAAGATTTTTTGATTTGGAACCATATCTTCGTATCGTTTTGTTGGAGGGAAGGAGGGGAGGAGGTCACCCCCCAAGACAATGATTTCTGATGAGGAAGAAATGGCCTCTGATAAGAGCCCCTGGTAGAGATGAATTTCACCGTGGAGATCTGAGGTATAGAGGACTTTCATCCTATTCGTCAAAGTCCTCCGAAAGGGTCCATTTATCTTTCGTTCTCAATAATTTGAAGGTTACCTTGCAATAGGAACATACGATTAGATCCCCTGACTTTTCTTGGCCTTCAAGGGGGATGTCGGCATCACAGATGGGACACTCTAATTCAATGGACATGAATGGCCTCCTTGGGTTCTTTTAGAGATTTTATTATTTCAAATTTCAAAAAAAAATCAAGTCCTCTGACACGCTCCGTCGCTGGCCTGAGGATAGAGGTGAGGGCGGATTGAATTTTTTTCTTGCATCACAGTCTAATATCTTATAAAAGAATAAGAAGGTCAGAGGAGGAATATCCATGAACAGGAAAGTTGCTATTATTAGCTCATTGGTTGTTATCTGTGCCATTACTATCCTTTTACTGGGGTGTCCGCCACCGGTGGTCAGAGTTAGACCACCTGCACCTCGGGTAGAAGTTTATGGAACACCCCCCTATCCGGATGCCGTCTGGAGACCCGGCCATTGGGATTATAGGGGAGGAGATTGGGTTTGGGTCCCAGGCCACTGGGCGAGACCTCCAAGGCCCCATGCTCAATGGGTGCCTGGTCATTGGGAACCGAGAGGGGGAGGTTGGGCCTGGATCGAAGGCCATTGGGAGTATCGTTGATTAGTAATGAGTTCGGAGTTAGGAGTTCGGAGTCAATAAATCACAGAGAGGTAAGACTTCTTATTATTCTTTCTTAGCTCCGAACTCCGAACTAATAATTTGGGGTTAAGAGAATGTTTGGTTTGGGTTTCCAGGAAATTCTGTTGATCCTTGTGATCCTGTTTCTGCTCTTCGGGGTGAAAAAACTGCCAGAGATCGGGAAGGGGCTTGGAGAGACGATGAAGGAGATTAGAAAAATTCGGGATGAAAGAAAGGCAGGAAAGGAAAAAGGTAAAGAGGATCAAAAAGGAGACCTGATTTCAGATATAAAGAAGGGAGTTGAGGAAATTCCAGGGCTGAAGGAAGTCAGGGAGATTAAAGAGACCGCCGATAAAGTCAAGAGCATTACAAAAATCCTAAAATAGCTTTATTCATGAACAGAAATGGTTGCTCGGGTCTTTCCCATTACCCCACGATTGACCACAGAGCCTGGCCACTTTCCCATTAAAACGGCTAACACATTTTTTGCGGTTCTCCGCTTTAATTCACTGATCGACTCTTCAGAGTAAAAACTCACATGAGGGGAAAGGATGACGTTTTCCATTTTGAGCATGGGATTATTGGAATCAGGCGGTTCAGTTTCCAAGACATCCAAACCTGCGCCGGAGATAAGACCTTGCTCCAATGCACGAATTAGTGGCTTTTCGTCAACGATCGGGCCTCTTGAGGTATTGATGAGAAGGGGTTTCTTCTCCATTTTTTTGAATGCTCTCTCTCCGATCAAATGTCGGGTTGAATCGTTCAAGGGACAGTGGATGGAGATAACATCCGATCCCTTTAATACGTTATCCAGGCTTGTTAATTCAATTCCATCCGGAGCCCTTTCGATATAAGGATCAAAGGCGATCACCCGGACGCCAAACACGGATGTTTTTTTCGCTACCTCCAGGCCGATTTTCCCGCATCCAATAAGACCCATCGTCTTTCCCCTGATTCGATGGATCGGGATCCCCAAACGAAAATCCCACATATTCGATTTTACCTTTTGATTGAAAAAAGATGTTTTTCTAACCAAGGAGAGGATCAACGCAATGGTATGGTCGGAAACCTCATCGATACAGTAGCCCGGGACATTGGCCACAATAATTCCAAGTTCGGTTGCCGCCTTTAGGTCAATGGAATCAATTCCCACTCCATATCGTGCGACCACCTTGCATTTTGGAAGATTTTCAAAGACCCTTTTCGTCAACGATGCGTATTGGTTAATAAGACCATCCGCCTCCTTGCACACTCGAATCAGGTCTTCCTCCTCCCTCGCTTGAGCGAGTACCAGTTCGGCTCCGATTCGATCAAACTCCTCTTTCTCTTCCTTGATGGAACCATGGTCACAATCCGTGATGATCACCTGATACGGGTGCCTTCCCATTTTCTTCTCCTTGTTTCTATGGAATCAAAATCACCTTAACCGCCTGAAGGTTTTCTAATAAATGGAAAGCCTCCTCCCATTTTTCAAGGGGGAGTTGATGGGTGATCAATTTATCAACCCGTAGCAGACCTTTCGAGATGAGACCAATGGCCTTTTCCCAAGCTGTCCAACTGCTGGAGAAACAGAAGTCATAACGGAGGGCTTTGAAAATCCCTCGATCATAAGGGATGGCGACCTCTTCCTTACCCGAGATACCAATGGCGCAAATTCTTCCCAACCTTCTCACCATCTCAAAGGCCTGGGAAATTGCCTTTGCACCTCCCGAGGTTTCAATAAGGAGATCTACACCCAGACCGCCGGTCATTTCTAAGACCTTCTGAACAGGGTCCTCTCTATCGACATTGAAAGTGAAATCCGCCCCCAGCTCTCTGGCCTTCTCAAATCTTATCCCTTCATCCGAGCTCCTTCCGGTTACTCCCACCATTCTCGCCCCAGCCGTCTTTGCAATGGCAAGAGAGATGAGGCCAATGGGACCAGGTCCGGTAACGACCACCGATTCTCCTGCTTGAAGCTGAGAGCGTTCGAGAATCGATGTGGTGCAAACGGCTACAGGTTCGATCACAGCCCCGACCTCAAAAGGAATATTATCGGGGAGAGGGTGGAGAAGACGGGCAGGGCTCGCCACATATTTCGCGTAGGCACCGTTAATCCCAATTCCCAAAGGCCTCTTCATTTCGCAGACCTGGGGAAATCCGCTCTGGCAGGTATAACAGATCCCGCAAGAGCCAGTCCGAGTTTCGCTGACAATTCGGTCGCCCACTTTCCAACCTTTTACTTCTTTTCCGATTTCAGCAATCACTCCTGAAAATTCATGGCCCAAGATAACAGGAGGCCAGTAAGGATGGCTGTCATGGTAGATGTGAAGGTCGCTTCCACAGACCGAGACAGCCTTCACCTCGATCAAAACCTCATTCTCCATGGTCTTCGGTTCAGGAACCTCGCGCATTTCAACAAGGCCTTTCCCCTTCCCATATTTTACAACCGCTTTCATTTTTCCCCCGAATGGTAGCGCCCCCATTTACTGGGGGCGTTTTAAAGGCGACCATTCCTTCACACGTCGGCACTCAATGCCGACGCTACATTTTTCTATTTTCAAATCACCGGCAAAATCTCTCCCCCTCTCCGGAGAACAGCAACCTTTGCATCGCCTCCCATTAAAGAAAAAGCAATATCCAATGCCTCTTGTGGGTTTCCAGCATGAAGGAACCCGAGCCTTTCTTTCTCCTCCTTCGAAATTCCGGGACATACCATAATTCCCCTCGCCCTCTCTTTGATTACCCTTCCAACATGGACAAGATGGGCAGCGACCGTCAGTTTTTTAATCACTCCTTGACGAACTTTTTGATCAACCTCTTCAAATGTTTGATAACCTAACTCAAGAACTTCTGGATGGCTTGGAGATACTCCTTCTGGACAAAGGGTGATGAGGATAACAACCCCCCCTTGTTTGACAGCCAATTCTGCCGCATAAATTCCCTTGGCGGTAACCCAAAGATCTGAATCATAAGGATGGGAATCAGCAATGACGATATCCGCTTCCTGAGGGAGTTGAGATTGATAAACCTCAAAAGATCGCTTAGCTCCTGTTCGATAAGCCTGAGCTGGATCACCTGCGACCACCTCGATCAATCTCCCTGATCCGTCTTGGATGGTATTGATGGTCCACTTCAACCCCACCTTCTTGGCGACCCTTTCGATCTCTTCTTTCACTGGATTTTCGATCTTTCCCAAAATCTCGCGGCCTTTAAATTGTGCGCTGAGCCAATGAGTTTTTCCTGTTGTCTCCTCGCCACAGATTCCAGGTTGGATGATATTTCCCCCTCCACTGAATCCGGACACACGGTGAGGAACGATTTGGCCGATACCAACGATGAAATCAACTCCCTCGACCATTCGATTCACCAAGACAGGAGTTCCTCTTTCTGTTTCTCCAAGATTTATCAGTTGAGATGGATCCCACCAGGGGTGATTGAGAATGGGGTATCGTTTAGAAATGTCCTCCCCAAATTTTTTTATTATCTCTTCTTCAGTCATTGGTCGATGTGTTCCGAGGGCGATCAGGATTCTGATGCGACTGGGTTTGATGCCGCCCCTCTCCAATTCCTTCAGCAATCGAGGAAGGATTTTCTGGACGGGGGTGGTACGGGTGTAATCATCAATAACGATCAAGACATCCTTACATCTTTTTAGAATTTCTGATAGAGGATCAGACCCGATGGGGCGGGAAAAAGCTTCGTCGATGATCTTCTCCTCGATCTTCTCAACCCTTACCGTTAAAGGAGAAAAAATTCCGAGGAGGTTTTGATCAGGAACATCAATCGAATGCATTTCGGGATATGGGAAAGAAATACGCATACTTAACCTCAGTAGGTACAGGTTAAGGCTAAGGTTAAGGATAAGATTCTATTCAATCTCAACCTTAACCTCAACCTTAATCTTTAAAAAGATTACCCACCTCGTGCCTCTTGAATCGCCTTGAGGAAGGAATGAGTGTTCTCTGTGATGATATGAAATCTCTTTTCCTTGAGTGCCTTTTTATCCACCAGCTCGCCACCCACTCCGAGGGCTACGGCTCCAGCCCTGATGAAGGCTCCGGCATTCTGAAGGTTGACACCACCGGTAGGAACAAGAAGGATTTGTGGGAGGGGGCCCCTGATCGCTTTGATATATTCTGGTCCTCCAAGTTGAGCAACGGGAAAGACTTTCACCATATCCGCGCCTGCATTCCAGGCGGCAAGGATCTCAGTGGGAGTCATTGCTCCCGGGATGACCACGGCACTATAACGGTGGGCAAGATGGATAAGATCGAGGTTGAGGGTGGGACTGACAATGAATTTGGCTCCTGCAAGCAATGCCGCTCTCCCTGTTTCAGGGTCCAAAACCGTTCCAGCTCCCATGATGATCTCGTCTTTATATTTCAGGGTCAGCTCTTTGATCACGTCAATTGCCCCCTGGACGCTCATCGTGATTTCGATGAAGCTCACGCCACCTTCTTTAATAGCGTCAGCCACATCAATGGCTTCCTGGGCGGAAGTGACGCGGATCACTGGAATCAATCCCTCTGATATCATCCGATCAAAAATCTCCCGCTTCTCCATTCCGTATTCCTCCTATGCAAGAAATAACTCTCTAAAATCCCTCCCCACCTCCCTTTCCCAAAGGGAGGTGAAATAAAACTCCCCCTTTTGTAAAGGGGGATAGAGGGGGATTTGTGAATTACCTCGAAATTCTTAAGCCCGCGCCTTTCAACTGGGCCTCCACCTCTTCCTGGGTGCTCCAGCTGAAATCACCGGGCAAGGTATGTTTAAGTGCTGCAAAGGCGTTTCCATATTGAACCCCTTTTTCCACATCCTTCAATTTAAGCCAACCGTAAAGGAATCCCGCGGTAAACGCGTCGCCCGCACCCACCCTATCCACTATCTCTACCTCATACTTCCTATCTCTGAAAACTTTTCCATCCTGAAAAGCGATAGCAGTCCAGTTATTCCTCCAGACAGAGAGATCTTCTCTCAGAGTGATCGCGACAACTTTGAACTTGAATGTTTGAGCAAGCCTTTCTGCTACAGTTTCATAATCTTTTTCTTTAATGCCGAAGACGACATTCGTGTCCTCTTCTGTGGTAATGAGGATATCCACATCTGCCATCATGGGTTCTTGAATTCTTTTTGCATCCGCCGGAGTCCAGAGTTTCTTCCGATAATTGAGATCATAAGAGACTGTCAAACCTGCCTTCTTCGCTGCCTTCAGAGCTTCGACGGTGACCTCTGAAGCAGAAGCGCTTAGTGCAGGAGTGATGCCACTCAAATGGAAATGTCGGGATCCTGTAAAGACCTTCGCCCAATCCACCTCCCCTGGCTTGATCATGCTGATTGCAGAGCCAGCCCGATCGTAGAGGACACTTGAAGCTCTGGGTGACGAACCCAATTCCAAAAAATAGAGGCCAGCCCTTCCTTGATCTGACCAAATGATATGGGAACAGTCAACTCCAAACTCCTGGGCCCGATTGCGGATAAGATAACCGAGAGCATTCTTAGGTAATTTTGAGACCCAAGCGCTCTTCATTCCAAATCTTGTCAATCCAACAGCGACATTGAGCTCCGCTCCACCCGCATTGACATCAAAACTGTGAGCCTGCTCCAACCTATTAAAGTGAGGGGGAGAAAGTCTTACCATCGCCTCACCAAAAGTGACCACATCATACATAAGAATTTCCCTCCTCCGTTTGGACTTATTTTCTGAGTTCGATCCGCATCCCTTTTTCTGCAGAGGTATAGGCGGCGTAAATCGCCTCCACCACATCTCTTGCCAAATCAATCCCAGAGACGGGCTCCCTATTCAATAGAACGGCATCGATGAAGTCCTCCAATTCTTGCGGGAATCCTTTCATCCAATCATCATCAGGGCTTGGGAAGTTCCAGCCTGCCTTTGTTTCGAGTTTCTCAGCTATATATTCTTCTCCGAAGATATGGGGCTCTGGTGCGTAGACCTCCAAGACATCGTGGGGGTTGATGTTGACATAAACGACCGCATTTGAGAGGTAGACGTTCAGAATGTTTCTCACCCCTCCCAATACTGCGTCGGAGGTGAAGACCGTCGCCTTTGAATCGTCCTCGAAATTGATAATTATCACGCCCCAATCCTCCACATCCTCCCATTCAGAGACGACATACTTTTTCTTCTCTTTCTTGAAAGATTCTATTTTGGTGTGATGTCCCACCTCTGCCATCACCGACTTTGGCCGGGTCGGTCTCCCATACTTCAGCATGCCTTCGTAGTGTTTGAGATGGAGAACACCTCCCACCGGATGGGAGCCCAATCGCATCAGCGCTCCCCCTCCAGAGGTTTTCCACCTTCTCGAATATTTGGCCTGGGAACCCGAATGGCCTTGCTCCGCCCTGATCTCCAGAATCGTCCCTCCGCTCACCTTCATCAAGCTCTTCAATTTTATGAAAGGCGGAGCATAGATCCAATTTTCAGCATACATGAATTTTACTCGATTCTTCCTCACCGCTTGGATGATCCGATCGCATCCTTTGAGCGCCTCTTTCAGCATCGATTCTTTCCTTACGGCCAACCCCACCTGTTCCTCTTCCCTCTCCTTTCCAAAATATCCTGTTAAGGGTTTTTCGCAGATGATATGTTTTCCGGCCTCTGCAGCTTGGATGGAGAACTCCTCATGGAGGTCTGTTGGGATGCACAGGTCGACGATATCGATATCGGGTCGCTCAAGAATACGGTGATAATCGTCATAGAAATCAGGGATATTAAATTTTTTTGCAAAGGCCGCAGCATTCTCCGTCTTTTGGGATGCGACCGCAACGACATCCACCTTGAGCCCTCTCAGCTTTGAGAGGTTATTCAGGTGAAGGTGGGCGGCGATCTGAGAACCGATCATCCCGAGTCTCACTCTCTCCATCTTCTCTTTTACTCCTTTCTACCTTTGGGTGATCACTTCGTAGACCCGAACTGTGCGCTCTTGATAAAAAAATGCCACTGCTGTTTCACTCTACTTCTCCAGGATGGCTGGTCGGGTAAACGAGATACCAGCGACACTCAAAGAGAGGGTAGGGTAAAGTATAGGATATGTGATCATCTCCGGTCCTTTTGGGATAGCGAGGATCGTATCTTCCGATTTGGTCCCGGTGATTGATGGGTTCCAGGTAAAAGCCTGATTCTCCTGGATGATATCAGGCGTTTTAAAATTGACTCTGTAATCCCTACCCGTATAACCGATCGATCCCCCCTGATGGTGAAATTTCCATTCCTCCGGGTATCCTTTTCCTTGATAGGCATCCACCCCCTTTTGAAAAACCTCTCTCACAGGAATCCCTGGACAGGTGTGGGCCATGAGGGTGCAATCAATAAAAACATTAGCTTCGTACTTCTCCTTTAACTCCTTCGGCAATTTTCCGAAGTGGACGAAGCGGGTGAGCGATACGATGAGGCCCCATTTTCTCGCATTGACGGAGACCATCAGATATTTTTCAATCTTCTTTTCCGTTGGGATGGGATGGCGGAATTGTGAGATCCGATCATCCGCCGCAGACATTAAGGTGATGGGATCAATTCGATCCTTCCATAATTCCTTACAAAGTCTACCCACAACCGTTGACTCTTTTTCTCCCTTCTTCGTCTTCATCATCGTTTTTTCCAATGCGATGGAAACTCTTTTTCCCAGCCATCGATACCGCTTCTGTTCTTCTGGTGTTAAGGAGTAACGAAGTTTAGCTACCTCCTCAGTCAGCACCATCGCATTTGGAAAAGGAATATCGCTTCCTAACGGTCCTTCTCCTGCAATCTCTTTCACAATGGAGACTTCTTGATCTTCATGCCAGGGGAAGGTCTTAACAATGAAACCCTGTTTTTCAAGTCCTTCCTCGTGGATCATACGGGGAGCTTCGATCACATTCGAAATTAAGAATTTTGAATTCTCTGTAATGAGGAGTGTGGTGGCCCCGAACTCTGTGGTAATGCCAACCAGATTGAGGCCACCACAGGTCATCCATGAGAAGTTGGCCTGACGTTTTAGCAACAGAGCTTTCAAATTCTTTGATCGAAGAAATTCTCTAACCCTTTTTTCCTTCTCTTTGATTTCATTAGAAATCGTCATGGTTTCTCATCACCTTCCACGAGAAAAATAAAAAGAAATTCATAATTATCAAGCAGGTGTACTGGGAAAAGCTTTATAGCGAAACCTCCAAAAAATTAACATACAGGGCTACAAAACTTTTGAGGAACATCCCTTTCAACGATAACGAATCTCACCCATAGAATCTAAATCAATCGCAATTATAAAGCTTTGAAAGTATACCTGCTTGATATTCGATTAAACATTAAAAATTACTGAGACAACACTTCAGCCCAGGTTGTTACAGGCCACGTTGTCTTAAAAAGCTGCTCCACCGCTGGTTTTGCTTTCTCCCTGAAGGAGTCTGCATCAGGAATAACCACCTGCATTCCTTTGCGCTGGAGCTGGATAAGGTAAGATTTCTCAGCGGCCTTCATCTTAGCATTGGCAAAGTCGCAGGCATCCCTCGCTGCTAGGGTGACCAGGGCTTGGTCGGCCTTCGACAGACGGTCGAAGAATGGCTTGTGGATGAGCATCCCGCCAATCTGAACCATGTGGTTGGTCATGATCAGGTGCGTCTGCACCTCGTCGAGCTTGAAGGAAGTAATCTGCGTAACATCACCCTCGGACGCATCGGCTTTACCCGACTTCAATCCAGGGTAGAGCTCCGGAAGCGTCAGGGGGACCGGTTCAGCACCTATTTCTTTCCATACCGCAATCCACGTCGGTACGACGGGCAATCGGAGCTTCAAACCATAGACATCGGCTGGTGTATAGATAGGTTTTTTTGATGTGGTCTGACGAAGGCCCCTGTAGACAATTCCCAAATAACGCACGTTTCCATTCTTCTCCACCTGTTCTATCACCTTCTTTCCCAGGTTCCCTTGCCATATCCTCATTAAATGGTCCCAATCCTTCAAGACATAAGGGGCACCCAAGAAGAAATATTGAGGTGCATAAATTTCGAGTGGTCGGTTTCCGTTGGACTGCATTTCTATCGTCCCTTTGCTACACAAATCGTCAATCTCTTCTTCCGACTTAACTCCAATCTGCATTTCAACTGCGATTCTCCCATCACTTCCCTTTTCAACCAATTCCTTAAATTTCTCAGCCGCATCAACGAGAATATGCCCTGTCTTAAAAGGGCTCCCTATACGAATCGTCTTTTCTGCTGAGATAGCCTTCCCTATACCCATAAAAAGGAAGCAAGGGATTGCGATGATTGAAAAAATTAATCCGAGTTTTAAATTTTTCATCGTTTTATCCTCCTTTCCGATTGATATTATTTTTTAATCTCTTTGACTAATTTGCCGAAAAATTCATCATCACGGGCCATCAATTTTCCGAAGGCATCTGGGCCGAGGTAGCGAAGGTTCACTGCCATATCCTTTGCGTTCTTCTTGAACATCGGATCATCCATGCCCTGTTTGAAGGCATCATGGAGTTTTTTGATCACATCGGGTGGAGTTCCTTTTGCAGCGGCTAATCCGCGCCACATCCCCATGGCAAAATCGACACCTTGCTCTTTAACCGTCGGAACATCAGGAAACATCTCAAATCGCTTTTCTGAAAAAAGGGCGATGATCTTCAACTTCCCTGCCTTAACATGCTCGATCCCTTCAGGCGGTGACACGGAGACAGCATTGATATGGCCTCCAAGAATGGCGGTTATGGATGGACCTCCACCAGAAAATGGGATATGGTTGAATTTCACGCCGGCTGCTTTTTCAAAGGCAACGGCTACGAGATGGACTCCTCCTCCTGCCCCTGAATTTCCTATGGTAATCATGTCTGGGTGTTTCTTGGCGTAATCCAAGAATTCTTTGAGACTTTTCCAGGGTGCATCAGCCCTTATCAAAAACATGGATGGATCGTCCACGACGTTTATGACAGGTTCGAAATCTTTATAAGTGAAGGCAGTCTTCACCTGATGGGGAAGGATCGTGAGAGGCGTAATCGCAGAAACCAGTGTATACCCATCCGGTTTGGCTTGTGCGGCTTCTGTGTATCCCACAGCTCCTGCACCGCCTGGTCGATTGACGACAATTACAGCCTTTCCGAGATATTTTCCTGTTGTGGCGGCTAAGGCACGAAAGATTAGGTCTGTTGCCCCTCCCGCTGCCCAGGGAATGATGATCTGAACCTCCTTCGTTGGAAATTCCGCCGCATGAATAGGCATCGTTACAATTAATGACAGGATAAATAAAATACTAAAAATTATTTTAACCATAACAACCTCCTTTCTAAATTCAAAATTCAAAACTCATAATTCATAACTCATAACTTTTAACTTTCAATCCCTCCTTTCATTGTTTTTTTGAATATCATCCGAATTAGCGGAATGACCAGGAAGATCCCGGTGGCAAGCAAAAAGACCATTGAAACAGGCCGATTGATAAAGACTCCAAAATCGCCATGGGAAATCATCAAGGCCTGGCGGAAGGCGACCTCCAATTTCGGTCCCAGGACCAGTGCCAAGAGGAGCGGTGCACCTTCATAAGCCCACTTTCTCATTAGAAATCCCATGGCTCCAAAGAGAAGCATCATCCAGATATCGAAAACGGAATTATTTACGGTGTACATCCCTGTGATGCAAAAAAGGATGACGAGGGGTAAAAGGATTCTCTTGGGAATTCTGAGTATGTTGGCAAAGAGTGGGACGAGGGGAAGGTTGAGGATGAGAAGCATAAAGTTGCCGATATACATGCTGGCGATGACTCCCCAAAAGAGTCCTGCATGCTGACTGATCATTAATGGTCCTGGCGACACCCCATGGATGAGAAGAGCACCAAGAAGAATAGCCGTTGGAGGAGCAAAAGGAATTCCAAGGACGAAGAGAGGGATAAAAGCTGCCTGGCAGGCGGAGTTATTGGCAGACTCAGGGCCAGCAACCCCCTCAATCGCTCCCTTACCAAACTCCTCAGGGTGTTTAGAAACCTTCCTCTCGATCATATAAGAGGCATAGGTAGCAATAACGGGTGCAGGTCCAGGGACCAAACCTATACCAAATCCAGCTACCGTCCCTCTCAGAATTGCCCCAATCGATTTCTTTAAATCTTGAAGGGAGGGATAAAGTTCCCTCAGGCGCGGCATGATAATTCCTTGGTCCAACAGCTCCGAAGGCTGATTGACATTGACCAAGACCTCTCCAATTCCGAAGAGACCGATGGCAACGGCAACGAATTCGATTCCGCTAAGAAGAGGAGTAGAACCAAAGGTAAAACGGGCATCTCCAGTAACGGGATCGAGTCCGATCGTTCCAATGATCAGTCCGACGATTGCCATCATAAGAGATTTGAGGAGTGATTTACCTGTCACATTGCTCAAAACAATAAAGCCAAAGACCATTAAAGAAAAATATTCAGGAGGGCCAAAAGCCAATGCTGCCTCTGCCAGTGGCGGGGCCAAAAAGACCATTCCAAAAATTGCAAGGGTCCCTGCAATAAAAGATCCAATGGCAACGATGGCAAGGGCAGGGCCAGCCCTTCCTTTCTGAGCCATCTGATAGCCGTCAATACAGGTAATCACAGAGGCCGTCTCTCCAGGGACGTTAAGGAGAATGGATGTAGTGGAGCCTCCATACATCGCCCCGTAATAAATTCCAGCGAGCATAATGATGGCAGAAGTGGGATTAAGGCCAAATGTTGCAGGTATGAGAAGGGCGATCCCAGCGATCGGTCCGATTCCAGGGAGCACACCGATGATGGTTCCTACGATGCAACCGATCAGACAATAAAGAAGGTTTTGAACCGTTCCGGCGATTCCAAAACCATTGATGAGGTGTTGGAGCGATTCAAACATCTATCTTTCCTCCCATTTTAACCTATAGTGAAAGGCATGAATATGTTGACACTCCGTGGACTGTCATTGCCGTTCACTATAATTTTCTTAACCTTAACCTGAGCCTTAACCTTATTATTTTTTAAATTCCAATCCATCCTTTTGGCATAGGGATGTCAAGCCATTTAACAAATAGAAAATAGGAACCCACAGCCGTCACAACAGATATCAGAATGTTTAGGCCCCACCGTTTTATCCCCAGGATTCTTAAGAGAACCACCATTAAAAGAAAAGAGGTGAGCGGATATCCCAATTGATTGAAAAACAGGGTGGCTAAAACCATCGTTCCCAGAAAAAGGATCAATTGTATTGGAGACTCTGAAGATTCGATGGAGGCTTCTTTTTTTACCTGTTCTTCCTTACCCTGAAGGAAAATTTTTAAAGTGAACGCGCCTGATAAGATCATCAGGAGAATCCCCAGACAGAGAGGGAACATCCCCGTTCCTGCCATTCGGAAGGTCCCGATGGGCATTCTTAAAGAGAGCAGAGTGGTTATTGTTCCGAAAAGGAAGATTACAATCCCGACGACTATCTCATCCCTTTTCAACCCGCTTCCTCCCTTTTCCACCTGAAGAGTCGCAGAGCGCATGGCGCATAGCTAATGGCTTATAGCTTGTAAATCTTGGTTTTTAACTTTCTTCTTTGACTATCAGCTATTAGGTAATAGCCATCAATCAATTCATAATTCACAACTCACAACTCACAATTCATAACTCTAAATCATTTACTCTTGCGGAAACCCAATCTCTGTGAAATTTTAAGAGCAGTCTCCATGACTTCCTTCTTTAAAGATTCTTGGATGACCTTCTTCGTGATTCGAAAAGCGGGGCCGGAGATACTGATGGCAGCCACCGGCTTCCCGACCTCGTTGTAAATGGGAGCAGCCACACATCGAATTCCCTTCTCGTTTTCTTCATCGTCAATGGCGTATCCCTGGGCACGTACTGATTTCAGGTGTTCTTTCAATTGTGCTGGATCGGCGATGGTGTTCTCGGTTCTTTTTGCAATGCCCTTTTCTTTAATGAAGTTTTTTAATTCTTCCTCGGGGAAATGGGCTAACAAAACTTTTCCTACGGCAGAACTGTGAGCGGGGTTTCTCAGGCCCACCCTCGATGCCATCTTCAGGCCACTTGGATTTTGATCGGTTTCAACCTTGTCAATATAGACGATCTCATTTCGGTCGAGGAAGACAAGATGGACTGTCTCCTTCGTTCTCTCAGCGAGGTCTTTCAAGAATGGTTCAGCCTCTTTTCTGAGATCGAGTTGGCTGAGAAGGAGTTGACCAAGTTCTACTAATTTGAGACCTAAGAGGTAGTTTCTCGTCTTCGGATCTTGACGGACATAGCCGAAATAGGAGAGGGAGGAGAGGAGACGATGAGTCGTTCCTTTGGGAAGTTTGATTTTTGCAGATAACTCTCGGATACTGATCCCTTGTGGACTTTGCCCTAAAATGTCGAGGATGGAAGAGGCCCTTTCGATTGTCTGGACGAGATTATTCGGCTTTGAATTACGATTTGCGGGCATTTTATTGTTCCACAATACGAAACGGTGTTTCTTATTATATTGCTTTGTAAAATTCTGTCAAGATTTTTGTTCGGATGGGACAGCCCTTCGGGTCGGGGAGTCGAAGGGTTGACATGCCCCCTTATTTAATGGGAAGATTGCTTCACAAACACACGGTCAATAAGGAAGAAACTTACATCTTATAAGGAGGGTGTCATATGAAAGCGGCTTTTACTCTCATTCCTTCTGAATCGAGACGGCTGATTGCAAAGGCAGTCATCCGGATGAAGGACGTTAAGATCGCGAAAAAGAAAGCTTACATCATTTTAGGTGGTGGGACAACCAACGGCTACATTGCTCAAGAGCTCCTTGGGAAAAGAGACCTCGAACCGCAAAAATTTACTGCAGGCACCAGCACTCACAGGCTTCTTTGTGTAACCGATCCTGAAAAACGCCTCCCTATCCCAGTCGTCCTATATAAAGGAGAGATGAGCTCGAAAACCCCGACAGAGGCCCTCCAAGATTTTCACCTCGAGACGATCATCATCAAGGGAGCCAATGCCATCGATCCAGAGGGGAATGTGGGAATCATTACATCGGGTTTCGATGGCGGAACATTTGCCATGACCTATGGACCGGTCACCTCTCAGGGATTCAAGTATATTTTTCCCGTGGGCCTCGAGAAAATGGTTGCCTCGGTCAAAGAAGCAGCGGCCTGGACGGGTGCAAAGAGACTCGATTACACCCTAGGGGCTGATTTTGGAATGTACTGCGTCGCTCCGGTGAGAGGAGAGGTGATCACGGAGATTGAGGCCCTGAAGATCTTGGCCGGTGTGGAAGGAAAGCACATTGCATCGGGAGGAGTTGGGGAGTCGGCAGGTGCAATCGTTCTGATCATAGAGGGAGAAGCAAAGAATGTTAAGAAGGCGATCGCCTTGATCGAATCGATCAAGGGGGAACCTCCATTGAAAGGATTCAAGGGCACCTGTGAGAAGTGTCGTTATCATGCCTGCAAATTTGCCGGGAAGAAAGTCCACCAACTTCCGGAGTGGCTCAGGAATTGATCGTGGGGCTCCATCGGTCAAACCGAATCATCGAGGTGGTGGCATCGCAGATATTCACGGGATGGAACGCGGCCGGTAAATATCGATTTTGCCTCTTTCCAATTTTTTTTGATGAGCACGGCAAAATAGATATGAGCGAAGAGGCTGGCAATCAGAGTGGCCGTGAAGAAGCCATGAAGGAGGCGGTTATAAAAGATGAAGTCCCAACCCAGGCCCAGAAGGGAGAGGGGAAGAAGGTCTCTGAAAGGCTTCCAGATCACGAATCCGGTCAAAGTCAGGAGGAAGAGGTTTCCCGCGACCAGCCAATGAAAGAAGATCTGGCCTGGATGGTATTTGTCTAAACGGGGATAAAAGTTTGAGAGGCCAAAAAAGTTTTTGAGAATGGCCAAGATCCTTCCGGCCTCTGTTCGACTCACAGCCATCGGATTCAGGCGATGGACGATGAAACTTTCGTAAAAGGCGTGAAAGGCCAGGCCCACCAGGAGGAGCACAACAGCCCAGCGGTGCCAGAGGAACCAGACGGAAGCGACTCTTAGTGGAGAAAAAGGCTGGTAGATCACCCACCCGGAGATCGTCAGGGTGATGATAGCAACTGCATTGGACCAGTGTAAGATCCTTTGAAAGAGATTGTGTCGTTCAATCTCTTCTGCAGCGAGAACGCTTCCCTGTTTACCTGGCTCCGTGGGAAAGGGCTGACGGAAGGCCCGCCGGGCTGCATGGATCATGCAGAAGGCTAATCCTGCAATAAGCAAAGACCAGAAAATCCAATCGTCGAGACGATAGAGGTTATACTGAGACATGATGAAGTTAGGAAGAGAATAGGATTCTTCATTCATGGTTTTCTTCCTAAGCCCTCCGCCACATCCTTCAGCCCCAGCCGTTCCAAGGTTGAACGGGTGGGAGTGCCAGATTTAACGTCCCATCCCATCAATCTATAATAATCACTCTTGGAACGTTCCAGATCTTCTCGCAGGTACTTCCTGCCTCCCGCGTCTTCCTTCTCAAAATAAAGGCTGTGCAGGATGTCATCCTGTCGGGTGCGACCGTCTCGGACCGCAAGCGCTCTTTCAAGGGTAGAGAGCATTTCCCCTTTCTGGAAGGATTCTTCTAAACCCATATCCATTCCTGTGACAGCGGAGTAGAGACGAGATTCAAGGCCGACATCTCCAACATGATCCGGAGTATTCGCATTAAAAAGGTAAGGGAAGAGGATATCACAAACGACATAGCTATCCTTCAGAAGGGAGTACTCGTGATACCGCCTCGTGACCTGGGCGGTCCACTGCCAATTCAGGCTCTTGCCATCCCGTTGAAAGAATTCCGCCGCTTCTGCTGAGCCGAAGGCTGCCTTCATCACAGGTTTGAGGATGGGAAAGATCTTTTCAGGGATGGCCGTGAGGGCATTCTGTCCGATCGTGAAGGCCGCTCCCCAGAGCATAGAGATGTAGCTGTGGGAGACCATGGCGTCTCGGTTATCCAGAACCCACATCAAGGCCAAGGTCGGAACCGCGTATCCCGTGGGAAAGCCTCCCAGATAGACCCAATGCTCACGATAACCGCCGAACTTTCCCGTTCGGGGATAATACATTTGCGAGAACTTTTCGGCCTTTCCTCCAAGCTTGGCAGCGGCGCGTTGCCCGCCCTCGGCGAGAAGATCTCCAAACCCTTCTCGGTTGGCGATTTTTTGTAGAAGCGTGGAGATGAACTTCCAGGAACCGATCTCTTTTAAGGGAAGCCCTGTCCCCTCCTCAGTGATTAGCTTTTCACGGTAACAATCAGAGAGCCAAGGGATGATGGCCATCAGCTCGTAGGCATTGATTCCGAGGAGGTCGGCCAATTTGGCAGCCTGCCAGGTGATTTTACTGTAGCCCTTTTCGGGCTGGTGGACCATCGTTTCCAAATACATATAGGACTGGGCACAGAAGGCCACGCCATTAATGATGTCTGGACCCTTCACATGGGAGCGGCAGGACACCGGACAGGCGAAACAACCATCTGGATTCTGGGAATATCCTGAGGAAGGGTCGCTGCAAAGATCAAGAAGCTCGCCTGGAAGAAGTGAAAGGCTTCCTCGACCATAGCCGCCGCCCCAGATATTGTACTTAAAATCTTTCTCCTCCGGCTGATAGGGATTGCCTCGAAAGGGTTTGCGGGAGAAGAGCCTTTGAACGGTGTGGATAATCTCCATCAGGTCTTTAGGCCTGGCCACAGCCACAGAACCGGTGCCGCGGACGGCAATGGCCTTCAAGTTCTTCGAGCCCATCACCCCGCCGAACCCTCCTTGACCTGAGGCGTCGCCCGTATCCGTAAGAATGCAAGCGATGCGACTTCGATTCTCTCCCGCCTTTCCAATAACCATAATGCGAGTCTTGGGGCCATGAAGTTTCCAGATGATCTGTTGGGCCTGATAGGTGTCAAGGCCCCACAATCGGGTGGCATCGAGGATCTCGGCCTTCTGGTCCGTGATCCAGAGGTAGACAGGCTTTGAAGCTTTTCCCTGGACAATGACGGCGTCGTATCCAGCCCATTTTAGTTCAGGGGCGAAGTGTCCTCCTACGCCTGAGCGCGTAAAGGATTCGATAGGTCCGGTCTGTGGCGCTTTCCCTAACACCATGAACCGGCCCGATGTGGGAGCAAGAGTTCCTTGGAGCGGGCCCGTGGCAAAGACGATTCGATTCTCAGGATCGAAAGCTCCCACCTCCGGAAGTACTTCATCCCAACAGATCTTTGCGCCCAGCCCTCGGCCTCCCAGGAACTTGGGCACATAATCGAAAGTCGAAGTCTCTGAAATCTTTCGAGTGGTCAGATCAACCCGCAGGATCTTTCCCACCCATCCGCCTTGAGAAGCCATTTCAATTCTCTCTCATCACAGGGTAACCGACAAGGAGCCCTTTTTCTGAACGCTCTAACCTCAGAACGCCAAGAGGGCAAAATTTCACGCACTGAGGTTCCCCGAAGCAGAGGTGGCACTTGATCGCCCTCTTCCTCTGAAGATCGAACCTGGGCCGAGAGGGCTGAAAGTATCTCTGACAAGCCTCGACACATTTCTGGCAGCCGATGCAGACCCTTTCATCGATAACCCGGGCATACGTGCCGGTCTGCCGATCCACCTGCAGGGCAGTCACCGGGCAAACTTTGAGGCAAGGGGGGTCTGCGCACTGATGGCATACCTTGGGTTGGTAGTCTCCCTTCAGATACTCTTTTTCGACGGAAATCCGGGCGAGAGAAGAGGCGTTTCGGCCATCGCTGTTAAAGTTAGCACAGACCATTTCGCAGATACGGCATCCGGAGCAGAGAGTCTTATCTGCGAAAATAACCGCCTTGGCTAAGGCAACCTTTTGACCGTTGGGAAAGGTGAGGATCTCGAGCAGATCCCCAAAGGCCACGACGCTTCCAATGCCTATGGCACTGAGGGTAAGACCCTTGAGAAGGGTGCGGCGGTCAACTTCCTTGGCCATCTATGAAGAGCTCCCGGATTGAAACAGTGGCAGCAATTGAGTGGCCGGAGGGGAGAAATAAGGCCTGGTTGGAATGGGGCCGAAAGATTCATTAGTCTCTTTAATGACCAGTTTGTAATAGTACTTTGATTCAGCTCCCATGCTTTTATCTACGTACTCATAGGTCTTTTTACCTGGAGTGAGACTGACCGTCTCAACTTCTTGATAGGGACCTTCTTCAAAAGTATCCGCGCGAAAGATCTGAACCGCCACTGGACTTTTCAGACCATCCTTTGTTTTCCAGGTCAACATGGCTGCTCGATACAGTGCCTGAACTTTGAAATCTACGACAGTTGCATCTGCCTTCTGGGACCAGATTGCCTCTGGAATGAGCAGGGTTATGATGAAGATGAAACAGAAAAAAGAGATAACAACTTTGGTCATTATTAGTTCTCCATAATCTTGTTTGTTTAAAGAACCCCCCTTCCTTGGTTGGAAGGGGAGTTCTTTAAAGTGAGAAGTTAACCTAAGACGAGCTTGATGTCGTCTTGCTTTTTGGCGTATCCAATACCGAGCTTCACTGCCTGGGCGATCTGCTTTTGATTCCAGGCATACATGCCAATTTTGTTGGCCGCCATGTTCGGGTACCACTCCTGAATGATTCTGATGCCCGTGACATCATTGGCCACCTGGTCGCCGGAGGCAAGGATCACACCGGGTTTGACTTGCTCGCCATGAGAAGGACCGCCGCTGATGAGGGACCTTCTTCCATCCATGATGATCAGATCTGGCCGGAAGGGCAGGTTGATCTCCGCAGCCTGCTCGGCAACGAAGATATGGTTGAAGTTATGAAGATGCCCGCCTCGGTCGGCACGATGCAAAATCCCAACGGATAGCTTCAAACTCTGGGTGATTCCTCCGAGGAAATGGGTCTTCATCACTGGGGTGTAAATGACCTTGTCGTAATTTCTGAGGTCCGCTGGATAGGCCACGGTTCCATCCCCGCCACCCATCCTACCCAGGAATTCGGCCTTGGTATTGCGGATGTTCATCCATTTCTCTTTTTCCCAAGTCTTGATAGGGGTGTCCGTCTCTTTGCACGCAACGTCTAAACCCAATTTTTTGATCACCCGGTCGGTTGGTCCCCAGGGTCCACAGGTATCGGCTACGGTCAGGTTGGTATAGCCTTCGTCTTTCAGGACCGTAATCAGAGCTTTCAGAAACTCCGCGTCTGTTCCCCCCTGCGGCCAGGGATCCCCGGTGTTCATGTTCGGCTTGATAAGAATCTTGTCAGATTTTTTGAGGGATTTTTCAAACCCTCCAACGAGCTTTATGGCCTTCTTGATATCCCCCGGCAAATTCTTATCCAGGGGGGTAGCCATGATGAGCCCGACCAGGGATCTATCCCCTTCAGCGTAATAGTTTGGATGGAGATGGGACCAGTTGACCGGAGCTCCTCCATTAATCAAACTCTCAGGTTTTTTCTCAAAATAATCCGGGGGCAGGGGCGCATTTTTAACAAATTCACCATACTGCATCAGCTGACTATCCCGCATCCTCCAGACACCTTCGTGCGCGGGGGTATCCAAGTCTGCAACCCCATGGGCGCGCCCCGGGCTTAGCAGTCCCAAGGCTGCGACGCCAACCCCGCAATACTTGGCCACATCCTCGATAAACTTCCTTCGAGTAATCTCCTTAGAGCTCATCGTCCTTCCTCCTTTCTGAAAGTTAAGGTTAATATCATCCCCCCTCTTCCTTTCTGGTTTTTGAAACTTACTGCGCCAAACCTAAATGAGAGAAAGAATCAAGAAAGGTCTCTCTTCTTCGATCGCCCCCTTTCAGCTTCTGTGACAATTCTAAATTTTGAACAGGTTCTTTTTAGAAAGGAATGACAGATTACAAGTTGTAAACCACACCCTTAGCCGAAATTGTACACCGTAATGTACACCTTTTTATGGATTTGTCAAGATAAAATTTGAGGTCACTTCTACAAGAATCATTTGGGTTTGCGGCTGACGAATTCCTCCCCCGGATTTCATTTTGTTGAAGAGGAAATTTAACTTTCCGGTTTGAATTGGAAGCCATGCCGGACCACCTCCTGTTAAGAACGATGCCAGTACTTCTGCTTGAGGAAGACCAATAACAATAGAATGTACCCAATGGCATCAGAATAAAGACCAGGTTTGATGAGCAGGAATGCAGCTATGAGCAAAACAATCCGTTCCCATATTTTTACCTTTTTCACGAACCATCCCATCATTCCAGCAGCCAAAGCGATGACCCCAAAAGAAGCGCTGATCGCTGAGGTAATGATGTCAAAGGCCGAGCCGATGAGGAGCAGGGATGGGCCGTAAACAAACATAAAGGGAACGATAAACCCCGCTGCCGCGACGCGCATGGCCCAAATTCCCGTGGGCCATAATTTGGCTCCACCGATTCCTGCGGCCGCATAAACGGCCATGGCCACTGGTGGTGTGATGGCCGAGATAGTGGAGAAATAAAAGACAAACATATGTGCCGCTATGTTCATCACCCCGAGCTTAATCAAGGCAGGAATGAGCAAAGCCGCCTGGACGATATAGGCCGGGGTTGTGGGCATGCCCATTCCGAGGACGATTCCGGCCAACATAGTCATGATCAGGGCTGGAATGAGCGATTCACCAGCAATGAAGAGGACCAAGCTGGTGAACTTCAATCCTAACCCGGTGAGGTTAATCACTCCAATGACGATGCCAGCGCAGGCACAGGCAGCAGCCACACCGAGGGTATTGTGGGCGCCTTCTTCAAGCGCTTTGATGATCGTCCAAAAGCCCATTCGGGTTTCTTTACGAAGGAAAGAAAGGATGACGACAGCGACCGTAGAGTAGATACAGGCATACATCGGCGTATATCCAGCGGTCATCATGTAGACAATGATGCCCAGAGGAATAAACATATGTCCGCGGGCGGCTAAGACTTTCTTCAAACGTGGAAGTTCCTCTCTGGGAATTCCCTTCAGCCCCATCCTTCCAGCCATGAAATGGATGGACATAAAAAGGGCAAAATAATAGAGAAGGGCGGGAATCATCGCATAAAGACAGATAGTGATGTAAGGAATCCCTGTAAATTCCGCCATGACGAAAGCAGCCGCACCCATAACCGGTGGCATGATCTGACCACCTGTAGAGGCTGTGGCTTCCACAGCGCAGGCAAAGGGGGGGCTGAATCCGGTGCGCTTCATCAGAGGGATGGTCAACCACCCATCGACCATCACATTGGCCACAGCGCTTCCGGAGATGGTTCCGAACAGTGCACTTGAAATGCAGGCGATCTTCCCCGGTCCTCCTCTGGTCCATCCAGTAATGGCTGAAGCAAAATCCATGAAAAGCTGGCCGGTTCCCGATTTTTCCAAAAAAGTACCAAAAATAATGAAGAGGATGACATAGGTTGCTGAAACCCCCAGGGGTATGCCGAAGATTCCCTCGGTGGTCAGGTAAAGCTGATCCACAACGACCTCGATGGTGAACCCGGTGTGACGGAGGAGGCCGGGAAGGTACGGGCCTGCATAAACGTAGGCCAAAAATACACCGGCAGTTATAGGAAGGGCAGGCCCAATTACCCGACGAGATCCCTCGATCAAGAGCAAGATGAGTGAGATGCCAAAGATCATATCCACACTGCTCAAAGGATGGACCAACGGATAGCGGGTAATCACGTATTCGTAGTTCACAAAGAGGTAACCGAGGGAGGCGAAGATGATGAGGATGAGGAGGACATCGACCCAGCGAAATTTTTTCGCCCATTCTTTTGTAGAAAAAGGAAAGAGGGAGAAGATCAATATCAGGACGAAAAAGAGGTGAATCGACCTGTGCAAGAGGGCCTCAGGGGCCCCAAAATACCCGGTGTAAAGATGATAGGCGGACATAATCACAGCAAATGCAGCGATAGATTTAGTGATTAATGCACGGAACATGGCGGCCATGGCAGTTTTCCCTTTCCCACTGCAAAGAGAGATTTAAGGAGTGAGGGCAAGAAGATAAATTTCTGCCCTCTTCAAAGTAACGTGGAGATCCGAATTAAAAGGCTTTAATCTCCTTATAATACTTGAGCGCTCCTGAATGATAGGGAATCCCCAAATCAAAAGCCAGATCTTTGGAGGTCACACCCTTCATATCTTTGACCACATCAACGAAGCGGGGGAGATTGGTAGCGACGGTTTTTGTTATCTTGTATACCAGATCATCTGGGAGTTTGGCGCTAATAATCAAGTGCGTGAAGGCGCCGATGCCGACCACGTCATAGTCCACTCCCGGATAAGTTCCTTTGGGTATGAACCGCCTCAGGTTACCGGAATTGATCTTCTGGAGAGCCATGACCTTGTCCTCGGGCAGGGAGAGGAGCCGGATCTTCCGGTCGGCGGCCAGATCAAGAATCGCAGAAGAAGGAATGGTGGTGATCAGAGTGAGAGCATGAGCATGACCGTCCTTCATCAGCGATACACCGTCGGAGTAGCCCACATGGTTGACCTTGGCCATATCGCTGTAAGAGAGACCATAGATTTGCAGGACTTGCTGAGTTAGGAGTTCTCCCGTGAGCCCTTTTCGATCGCACGAGAGGATCTTTCCCTTCAGGTCGGCCACGGATTTAATCCCCGAAGCTTCTCCAACGGCCATTTGGAAGTACTGGGCATAGAGATTGGCCAATTGCCTCATGTTTTCCATCTTTTTCTTGAAGGGAGACCTTCCGTAGTAAGCATCCACTGCCGAGTTGGAATTGGAAAAACCAATGTCGCATTTGCCGACCTCAGCAGCCTCGATGTTGGCAATCCCCCCTCCAGGCATAACAGAGAGGGTGACCCCTGGAATCTCCTTCTGCAGGGCATCCGCGATAGCTCCTCCCAGGGGATACCATGCTCCGCCCATGGGCCCAGTCATCATCTTTAGCTCGACTTTTTCCTGGGCAAAAGCCCCGAATGGCACGATGAAGAAAAAGATGATACCAACCAAAAGAGTAATTCTTTTCTGTGTATCCATATTTCTCCTCCTTTCCTTTTTTAAAAACCATTAATGACCAATGGGCTAAAGTGCTCCGATTTCTTTAAAGTATTTGAGTGCTCCGGGATGGAAAGGAACTCCAATGTCTAAGGCCAGATCTTTTGGGGTGACCCCTTTCATGTCTTTCACCACTTCCGCAAATCGGGGAAGATTATTAGCTAACGTCTTGGTGATCTTGTAAACCAAATCGTCAGGAAGTTTCGCACTAATGATCAAGTGAGTGAAGTAACTCACGCTCGGGACATCGTAGTCCACGCCGGGATAGGTTCCTTTTGGGATGATGCCTTTCAAGTACCCGGCATTGATCTTCTGTAGAGCTTTGATCTTATCATCAGGTAAGGAGAGAAGGCGAATCTTTTTAGCTGTTGCTAAATCAGCGACGGTGGGGGCAGGGATTGTCGTTCCAAGCATAAACGCATTGGTCTGGCCATCTTTCATCAAGGGTACCGAATCACCGTATGGAACATGATAAACTTTGATCATGTCCTTGTAAGAGAGGCCGTAGACCTCCAGAACCTGCTGGGCTAAAAGTTCGCCCGTGTGACCCTTAGGGGCGAGGGAAATGATCCTACCCTTTAGCTCCGCCACGGATTTAATTCCTGAGTCGTCCCATACAACCATTTGGAAGTACTGAGGGTAGAGGTTAGCCAGTTGCCTCATGTTTTCCATTTTTTTCTTGAATGGCGGCCGGCCATAGAAGCCATCAACGGCGGAGCTGGAGGCTGAAAACCCAATGTCACATTTCCCGGATTCCAGGGCTTCCACGTTGGTGATACCTCCTCCAGGAGCTACGGACATGGTTACACCAGGAATTTCTTTCTGGATAGCATCGGCAATGGCTCCGCCAAGTGGAATCCACGAACCACCCGTTGGCCCTGTCATCATCTTTAGATCCACCTTTTGCTGGCTGAAAGCCCCGAGTGGAACGATGAAGAAAAAGATGAGACCAACCAAAAGACTAATTTTCTTTTGTGTATCCATAATTCTCCCCCTATTTTTTATTGATGACCCACGATTCACGAAATCTGAATTGTTTTTTTTACAATTCTGTTTTTACCCGGAGATTGGGGTCGTTCTTCTCAAAGAGGTGCATCTTATCAAGGTCCAAGGCAAGCTCTATCTCCTGATGAACCCGCATCGACGTCTGTGCATCCACCACCGCCACAAAATTGTGCCTCCCCGATGTCACATTCAGATGAATCTCCGACCCCAACGGCTCGATCACATCCACCACCGCACGAATAAATTTCTCCCTGAGACGATCCGGAGCATAAAGACGATCATAGATGTCACTGGGCCTGATCCCAAAGATAACCTCCGACCCTGCCAGCGATTGGTAATAGGAAACCTTCTTCTCAGGAATAGGAAGTTGAAACGCCTCCGCATCAATAAAGAGACGACCCCCTTTCGATATCAGCCGTGAAGGGAAGAAGTTAATCACCGGACTCCCTATAAATCCCCCCACAAACATGTTGACCGGATAGTTATAAACCCCCAGAGGAGCCCCAATCTGCTGAATCAACCCATCCTTCATCACCACGATCTTCGTCCCCATCGTCATCGCTTCCACCTGATCATGGGTCACATAGATAATGGTGGTCTCAAGCCGATCATGAAGCTTCGAAAGCTCTGCCCGCATCTGAACCCGAAGTTTGGCATCCAAGTTTGAGAGAGGCTCATCAAAGAGAAAGACCGCCGGTTTGCGCACAATGGCTCTCCCTACCGCTACCCTCTGACGCTGCCCTCCCGAAAGCTGCCTCGGCTTGCGATCCAATAGATTCTGAATCCCCAGGATCTCCGAAGCCCACCTCACCCTCTGATCAATCTCATCCTTCGGAAACTTACGCAGCTTCAGACCAAAGGCCATGTTTTTGTACACCGACATATGAGGATAGAGAGCATATTCCTGAAAGACCATGGCAATGTCACGGTCCTTGGGAGGCAGATCATTGACCGCACGGTCTCCAATATAGATCACCCCTCGGGTGGGCTCCTCCAGTCCAGCGATCATCCGGAGGGCCGTCGATTTCCCGCACCCCGAGGGTCCCACCAGGATGACAAACTCCTTGTCCTCCACCGTCAGGTCGAAATCCTTCACCGCCTCCACCGTCCCAAAAATCTTTGAAACACCCTCCAAAACAACTCTGGCCATGATTTTTGTTCTTCCTAAAAATTTTAACGCTATAATGACGAAACTTGCCTCTAATGTCAATCCTTATTGAGAATGTGATTAGAGATCATTGCTGAACGATCGAATTCTGATATGGACTCAAGATCGGAGGTTGGAGCCCATCTTGGATTGAAGTTACAGAATGGATATAAGAGATGCCAAAACGACTTATATTTTTAATGCGACTTCTTCTGCCTCATAGACAGCTTCGAGGGTTTCTCTTGGCTTGGAGGCATCACCGATCACATGGAGTGCGGGAACCTTTCCCTCGAGGTTTTTGGCAACACTGTCGTCCGATTTCGATCCCACTGCCAACACGATGGTGTCGAATCCCTCAATTTTTCTGGTCCCAGAAGTGTCCTCCACCAGAGCATAACCTTTTCCAAGCTCCTTCACCCTGGTGGACGTAAGGATCGTCACTCTCTTTTCGATGAGTCTCTTCGAAAGATAGTGTTTCAAATGGGTCACCAGATCCGATGCTATCTCCTCCAGCATCTCGATCAGTGTGACCTCTTTCCCCATCTCCGACAAATAATCAGCCGTCTCCGCTCCAATACCACCCCCCCCAACTACTAGGACCCGGTTTCCCACGTTTCCTTCCCCAGTTAAGACAGCATCGACGGAAAGTGCACCGCTCTCCTTAATCCCCTTCCAATCAGGAACAAGCGGACGTGCTCCGGACGCCACGATTATCGCATCCGGCTTACCAGTTCTCACCATCTCGACGGTGAATTCTCTTCCCAACTCCAGGGTTACCTCCAGCCTACTGACTCTTCTTTCGAGATAATCCAGAAAATCATTCAGGACGGCTTTCTTTGGAGGAATGGCAGCGAGTCTCATCCTTCCACCCAGTTTATTTCCCCTTTCAAAGACCGTCACCTCGTGTCCTCTCAGGGCTGCTATTTCGGCTGCCTTCAGACCAGCAGGGCCTCCGCCGACAACCCATACCTTCTTTGGTCGATCGCTCTTCGAGAATTTGAATCGATCTTCATTGCCTGTCTCTGGATTGACAGCACATCGAATCGCTTCTTTTCTCTGGGTCTGAATGCATCGATTACACGAAATACAAGGAATGATTTCTTCAAATCGTCCCTCTTTTGCTTTTTCCGGCAGGTGGGGGTCAGCAATCAAAGCCCTGCCCATAGAGACAAAGTCAGCCTTTCCATCCCGGACAATCTGATTAGCCATGACCGGATTTCTGATTCTTCCGACCGTAATAACGGGGATATTTACCACCGACTTAATTGCCTCGGCAAGATGGACGAAGACACCTTCCTCCGCATAGTAAGGTGGCTGATTCAGGTAACCCGAGACGGCGTTACAGGCTGATATATGGAGGGCATCGACTCCCTCCTTTTCTAACAATTGGGCAATTTGCTTTGTTTCCACTATGTTAAGCCCACCGTCCACATACTCGTCCCCACTCAACCTGCAGATTACAGGAAATCCCTTGCCCACCCGATTGCGCACTGATTTCAGAACTTCTATGGCAAACCGGGCTCGTCCCTGGATATTACCTCCATACTGGTCTGTCCTCCGATTGGAAAAAGGAGAGAGGAAGGAGCAGATAAGGTACCCATGGGCCATATGGATTTCAACGCCATCAGCGCCGGTTTTTTTGACCCTTTCGGCAGCAACTGCAAATGCTTCGGTGATCTCCTGGATTTCCGGCCCGGAAAGTTCCCGTGGAATTTCAGTTCGGGTCGGGCAGGGTATGGGAGATGGCCCGACAATGGGGGACCCCGTAACTGTGGATGAGGTCTGTCTCCCGGCATGATTAATTTGGACAACAATTTTTCCTCCTGCCTTGTGAACGGCCTCAATCAGCTTTTGGATTCTTGAGGCGTGTTCGTCTGAACTGATAAGGAGCATCTTGGGACTTGCTTTCCCCTGTTGAAGAATGCCTGTGTGCTCAACGGTGATATATCCCACGCCTCCCCTTGCGCGCTCTAAATAGTAGGCGATCTGTCGATCTGTCACAAAGCCTTCTGGTGAAGCGTAATGGGTCGCCATTGGGGGCATCACAATCCGATTTTTTGTCTCCATCGTTCCAATAGAAAGAGAGCTAAAGAGTCTGTCTAATTTCATTCTGTTCCTCCTCCCATTGCAACAATTGGGGTGAAAAAAATTGTTGACAAAAAAAATTATATTTGTTAGTTTTTCGTCAATTTATTTTGTAATTAAAAATACAATTGTTGATGTCATAATATTAACCATTCTTCAAAAAGTCAATACCTAAGTCGCAGATGCCTAAAAGAAAAAACACTTCCGCCGGCCGAATTGACCCAACCTCTTCAGGCCATATAGACAAGGCCTATATGAGTATCAGACAAATGTTATTTCACAAAGAAATTGGATCAGGTCAGAAAATCGCATGCCGTGATCTGGCGAACAGGCTGGGAATGAGCCCGACACCTGTCATTCAAGCCCTTAAGTGGTTAGAATTTCAGGGGTTGGTCTACCATGAACCGGAGCGTGGGTACTATACGGAACCCTTCAGTTTGGAAGAAGTTGAGGAGATTTATGAGCTTCGAGAACTTGTGGAGGTATCGCTCATCCCTGAAACTCTGAAACGCTTAGACGAGGAGGGTGTGAAACGCTTGCAGGCTGCTCTTGATGCTCATTTGAGTGCAGCCCGAGAAATATATCTCAATGGCAGGCTCATCACGGATATGGAGTTTCACCTCACCCTTGCTTCTCTCTCCGGACGCCACCTCCATCAGCGAATGCTCCGAAACCTTTTTGATCTTTTGTATCTTAAATATAGAGGAAGCTTTCTTTCTGTTAGACCTATGGAATATGTAGACTCTGAGCACCAAAAAATTTTCGAATCCATCGTCTCTCGGGACCTTCAAAAATCCCAGGAAACCCTTTCAGAGCATATCTCGGGTATTAAAAGGGATGTCCTTATGGTTTTGCGTCGCATGATAGAAGAGAAAGAACGTTCAAAATTCTAGGGCTCACCACACGTTTTCGGCAGACCCAAAGGGGATTCAATACCGAAACCCAAGATACACAACAAAGAAAGGAGGACGAAAATGTATCACACTCTTCATAGCTTTTGCCGTCGAGGCATCGTAATGGTTTGTGTAATGGTTTTCGCCTGCGTCTTTGGGCTGGAGGCTGCTGCGCAGACACCTATCGTACTGAAGCTCGGGACAGTGAACCCCAGTGATTGCCCTCGGAACACCGCCGCCTATGAGTTCGCCAAGGTGCTGGGAGAAAAGTCGAAGGGAAGAATTAAGGTCGAAGTTTATATCAACAGCCAGCTTGCCAGGGGGGAGGCCGCTACATTCGAGGGCGTTCAAATGGGAACGATCGATGTGGCACCGGTCGGCAGCGCTCCCCTCGGCGGCATGTTTGAGCCGCTCTACCTCCCGCTGGACCTTCCGTTCGTCTGGTTCAGCCGGGAACAGATTTGGAAGGTCATGGACGGGCCAATCGGTCAGGAACTCCTCAAGAAAATGGAGACCAGGGGCGTCAAGGGCTTCGGCTTCGGTGGCGGCTGGGGCTTCAGGCACATGCAATCGAACAAGCGACCCATTTACACCCCTGAAGACATGAAGGGGCAAACCATCCGCGTGCAGGAGTCGCCTATCTATATCGGGATGATGAAGCAGCTCGGTGCCAATCCGGTGCCTATGCCGTGGGGCGAAGTGTACCTGGCGATGAAGCAGGGGACAGTGGATGGGATGGAGTCTCCGACGTTCAGCATCGTCTCCGGCAAGTACACCGAGGTGACGAAGTACGTTTCACTCACAAAACACACATATCCACCCATCTCTTGGTTCATGAATCCCAAGAAGTATCAGGCCCTGCCTGCTGATCTTCGTCAAGCGGTGGACGAGGCCTTCAAGGCAGCATGTGCCATGGACAGGAAGGCCGAGGTCGAGAAAGAGGGCGCCGACCTTCTGGTCATCAAGAAGGCCGGGGTGCAGGTCAATGAAGTGAAGGACCTGCAGGCGTTCCAGGATCGAATGGGGCCGGTGTATGACTTGGTTACAACGAAGGTGGGGAAGGAGTACATGGATCGTTTCATGTCGGCCGTGAAGGCGACGAGGTAAGCCCATGCTGAAGCGGATCTTGTCGAACGCCGTGGAGTGGGTCTGCATGGTCCTGATGGTCGTTCTCTCCGTCGATCTGTTTCTCGGGGTTTTCTCCCGATATGTGATGGTCAGAACATTTACCTGGTACGACGAGATTGCGCGGGGTTGCTTTGTCTGGCTGACCCTTTTGGGGGCGGCGGTGGGCGTGAAGCGCCATGCCCACTTCCGCCTCCAAATCATAGTGGATCGCCTGTCCCCGCGACTCCGTCAGGCCACTGTTTTCCTCCTCCCACTGGTAGTGATAATCTTCGCGGGTGTCCTCATCCAGCAAGGTTTGGTATTTCTCGAGCTTGGAAAGTTCCAGCAGACCCCAGTCATGGGGCTGCCGAAGACGTGGATCTATGTCGCCATCCCGATCGGAGGAGTCCTGATGATTCTCTACAGCCTTGGACCGCTTTGGCGCGCCATCCGAGGTCTTATCCGATGATCACTATCACCATCGCTGCATTCGTGATTTTGCTGATCTTGGCAGTACCCGTGGCGTTCGCGGTAGGTATGGCCGGCTTTCTGGGGCTGTGGTGGAGCGGCAAGTATCCCCTCGCGATTATCATCCAGCAGATCTTCCTAACCGCGGATTCCTTCGTCCTCCTGGCGATTCCGCTGTTCGTTTTGGCGGGCGCCCTGATGGAAACCGGCGGCATTGCTGTCCGCCTGGTCCGGTTCGCTCAGGCTCTGGTCGGCTGGATCCGGGGTGGGCTCGCCATGGCCGTGGTGGTTGCCGAGTATATCTTCTCGGGCATTTCCGGGTCCACCATCGCGGACGTCTCGGCTATAGGCGCCACGATGATTCCTCCTCTGACGAAAGCGGGATACAAGCCCGAGGAGGCGGTGAGCGTAGTGGCTTCGGCCTCGGCCATGGGAATCCTGGTGCCCCCATGCATCTTGATGATCATCATCGGTGCCATCGCCGATGTATCGGTGGCCGCGCTCTTTGCGGGGGGGTTCATCCCCGCCCTGGTCATGGCCATCATCATCATGGTGTACATTTACCTGAAGGCCCGACGGGGCGGCATGCTGCCGTCACAGTCCTTGAGTCTCCGCGAGATCGGGCGGACCTTCATCGATGCCTTGATCCCCTTGGGAATGCCGATCATCATTTTCGGCGGAATCCTCGGTGGGGTCTTCACCCCCACAGAGGCGGCGGCCATCGCCGTCTTCTATGCCGCCATCGTCGGCCTGTTTGTCTACCGCGAGATTTCCTGGTCGGCGCTCCCGGGAATCCTCATCAATAGCGCCGTGATGACGGCGACCGTTTGCTTTCTTCTCGGGACGGCAGCCGTGGTGGCCTGGATTCTGACGGTAGGGCAGGTTCCGGCGTTTCTGGTCAAGATTATGAGAGAACTGTCTGCCGGGCCGACGGCCTTCCTGCTCTTTTCCGCGTTGCTATTCATTATCCTCGGTGCCGTGATTGAGGGGCCCGCTGCGGTGGTGATCCTTCTGCCGACCTTCCTGCCCGTCGTAAAGCAGTTCGGCATCGATTTGATCCACTATTCCATTGTCATCACTGCCGCAGTCGGCATTGGCCTCTTTCTGCCGCCCATCGGTGTGGGACTTTTTATCGCCTGCGGGATCGCCAAGATCAGCATGGATCGCGCGCTAGGCCCCATGTTGCCGTATGTCATCTTTCTCTGCCTCGGGCTTTTGATCGTTGTCCTTTTTCCGTGGTTTACCTTGATCATTCCGAGGATCCTCGGGCTGTAGCCTGGCACTTGTGAAGCGCCACCGCTGTGTTGAGGGAAACTCGATGTAGGGGTTTCACACCTTCCCGGGGCAAATCAAACAAACCGATGATGGAGATCATCTATGTCAATACGCCCTAACGTATTATTGTAGATCTCTATGTTTTTCACTACCCGTTTAACACTTCTCATTCCAATGAGAACCACATCGATCAATGGATTGGATAATACAAATTGTACTAATGCACCCGTATAATCAAAGGTGTTATTTGGATTCACTTTCTCAATCCACTTCCGAAATATCATCGAGGTGGCAGACCTCATCGTGGCTATTCCCATGTCCATCTTTTTTGCTTCGTAGATGCTCCCGGATTTCCTGACGGGATCGTAAGGATGTTGAAATATGAAATTGTAGCAGGTCTGCATCATGTCAAATCTTCCACTTCGAATCAATCTGTACATCGCGGGATTTTGATCTTCCGATGTGAAACCTATGAATTTAGCCAATCCCTCATCCCGTAGCCGGCACATTTCATCGATCATCCCACCATCTTTCAAAACAAAATCCGCCTCTTCATCTGAATAACTGGTGCCATGAATCTGAATTAAATCGATTGAATTTCTTTTCAATCTTTTTAAACTTGCCTCCATGGAACGACGAACATGGTCCTTATCCCCGACACTCATTTTTGTTGCCAAGAATATCTTCCCCGGATCGACTCCCTGTAAAGCCTCTCCAAAGATCTCCTCACCTTGGCCTTCCCCATAAGCAGGTGCCGTATCGAAATAATTAATTCCGAGGTCCACTGCCTTATGGATTGCTTTAATAATTCCCTTTCTATCCTCTTCCTTTGTTGGATCGAAAGCATGCAGGTAATTTTTCATGCCAGCCGGTGCCCCTCCAAAACCGATCTTAGAAACCTTGGCGTTCGTTTTGCCCAACCGTACATATTCCATTAAAATGTTCCTCCCTCCAGAAAGTTTCTTAATCCTACGCACACACTCCCAATCATGGGGTTGCCTACATTTCTCCAAGTTCCAGTTCATACAATAGGGACGGCTTAAGAAGGAGAAATTATTTGAGGCTGAACCCGCCATCGACGAGGAGGAGTTGTCCCGTGATGAAATTGGCATCCTCAGAGGCAAGGAATAGAATGGCTTTGGCAATATCTTCAGGCTGGGCCATTCTCTTAAGATAAGATCCTTCGATCATCGATCTTTTAACCTCCTCCGGAAGAGGTTGGGTCATCTCGGTTAAGGTATGGCCCGGTGCTACCGTGTTAACGTTGATATGTGGAGCTAATTCCTTGGCCATCGTCTTGGTCAAATTAATCACGGCGCCCTTGGAAGCACTGTAGTCCATGACCCCTTCCCGGCCGCAGTGATCAATTCCCCGGATTGAGGAGATGTTGATGATCTTACCCGACTTCTGAGCCAACATATATTTTGCCGCCACCTGGGAACAGAGGAAGACGCCGATGAGATTGACCTCCAGTGTCTTCATCCAATCCTCGGCGGTCTTCTCCATGAAGGGTCTGGGGATGACGATCCCTGCATTGTTCACTAAGATATCGATGCGACCGAACTCCTTAATAAAGGCCTCCATAAAATGCTCGACCTGATCCTTCTTTGAAACATTCCCTACGAGAGTCTTAAGATGATGCCCCTGGGATCTGGCAGTCTCCGTGACCTTCTTCATATTGGTTTCGTTCACATCAACGATTCCCACCTTTGCTCCTTCTTGGAGCATCATTAAGGCCGTGGTCGCGCCAATTCCTCTCCCTCCTCCTGTAATTAAGGCTGCTTTGTCTTTGAATCGCATTTTAACCTTCTCCTTTCTTCTTCCGCCCTTATTCGAATCCTTCAACCCTTTCCGTAATAATCGGTCACCCCTTGACAGCGCCTGCGCCCCAGCCGCGGATCAAATACCGTTGAACCGCAACGAAAAAGAGCAACGCAGGAATGGTGATCATCATCCCGGCGGCCATGATCAGTCCCCAGTCAATCAGCGCCGAGTGAAAGAGATCCTGCACCCCAACGGGCAGGGTCTTGAGTTCGTCCGAGGTGATGAGGATCCGCGTGAAGATATAGTCGTTCCATGCCAGGATGAATGTGAAGATGGACGTGGCGATGATCCCTGGCAGGGCCAGAGGCAGAATCACGTGGATCACTGCACGCACACGGCCCGCACCGTCCACCAGGGCAGCCTCTTCCAGCTGAAGGGGGATGGTCTTGAAGAAGGCCCTCATCAGCCAGAGGGTGAACGGAAGGCAGAACGAGGTGAAGGCCAGCACCAGGGCAAAGTGGGTATTCTCAATCCCCATCTTCTTCACCAGGATGAAGAAGGGGATTACGACCATGATGGGGGCGAACATGTAGGTGCACAGGATGAGCCCTGCGATCTTCTCCCTCCCTAAGTATTGGTACCGGGTGAGGCTGTAGGCCCCGGCGGCGCTCACCACCATGGTCAGCAGGACCGCCAGACCCGAGACGATTAGGCTGTTCCTGAAGTAGGTGAGGAAGCCAGTGGCAGTGAATAGCCGGTGAAAGTTGTCCCACGTCGGATCATTGGGAATGAATGACGGAGGCTGAGCGAATACCTCTGTGGGCGGTTTGAACGAGGTCGAAACCATCCAGAAGAAGGGAAAGGCAGCCTGAAGGGCCAGGAGAATTGCCCCCACGTAAAGGAGACCACGGGTCGAGAGGTGTCGCAATCGCCAGCGATTCATCCGATGTCCGCCTCCTCGCGGAACAGACGGAAGTAGATGACTGTGCAGACCACCAGAATGGCGAACATGATTACGGCCAGGGCTGCACCGAGGCCCGCCTGGTAATATGTAAAGGTTCGCATGTAGGCGTAGACCGGAAGCGTTCGGATGAAGCGGCCGACCCCTGCCCCCTCACCCATCAGCCAGACGGTGTCAAACTTGGTAAACATCCAGATGCTCCTTAGAAGGATAACCACGAACAGGATGCCCCTGATCTGCGGCAGAGTAATGTGAACAAAACGACGTAATGCCGAGGCTCCATCTACCTTAGCAGCTTCGTACAACTCCGGGGGGATGGTCTGGAGCCGAGCCAGGATGCTCAGCAGGACAAAGGGGAAAAACTGCCAGATGCTCATGATAATTGTGGAAAGCATGATGTGATCGGCCCCCAGCCAACAGATTGGATCCTTAACGATCCTCAGAGCGACCATCCAATAATTGACGACGCCGTACATGTCGTTGAGCAGCCACTTCCAGAGAATCACCGCAACAATGGTGGGGACCATATAGGGAAACAGAACGATCGCCCTAACCAGACCCCGTCCCACGAAGCTCTCGTTCAAAATGAGGGCTGCTGCCACCCCCAGGATCATCTGGAAGAGGATTGTCCATATGGAATAGACTACCCCAAGCCAGAGGCTGGTCCAAAACTCCTCATCCTTCCAAAGGTAGAGGTAGTTTTCAATGCCGACAAAGCGTTCCTGAGGGAAGAAAGAGTGTTTCTCCAAGAGACTGAGCCAGATGGAGTAAGCAACGGGGTAGAGGGTCAGTCCCAGGATCAGAATGAGAGCCGGGGAAATGGTCAGAACCCCTGCCAGTTGCTCGCGACGCTTTGGCTTGGTTGTGGGGATCCAGCGTGCCCACCTGGAAACACCGGGTTGGACAGTGATGGCGCCGGACAGTGGTGCCGCCCCAGAGGACGCCACGGGTCTGGCTCCGGGATCAGATACGCCTCTCATTGTCGTCATCTAAGAGCCAGCAGTGGCCGGCCGGACACACACCCACTTCACAAATTCGAGGCGAACATGTAGCTGGCCGGCGTTCTGCAGACGGCTTACCATCGCTTATAACCGAGCTTTGTAATCAACTCCTCAGCCCGGGCCTGAGCCTTGGCCGCAGCCTGCACCGACGGCATCCCACGGACAGCATCCGTCACCATGTCCACGACGATGCCGGAACCAAGGATCTCGAGGCCGAAGGGGAGCTTCAGGTCGGCCCACTGGATGATCAAGGTCGGCTTGGCCAAATCCTTCTCGAAATAGAAGTAATCCATGTCCACCCATTCCTTCCAGCGCTGGTACATCTCGTTGGCCTGGTAAGCCTTACTTTTCTGAACGGACTTAAGGGTCGGCAGGAGATGGATCGGGACTGTGTGCAGATACTTGATGTATTCCTGCTCCTTAAAGAAGAACTTGATAAACTCGGCTGCTTCCTCCGGGTACTTCGCATTCTTGAAGATCATCCAGGGCTCGGCATCGAGCTGGGCAGCCGTCCCCTTCCCGGAGGGTCCATGCGGCTTCACCATCACCCCGAAGTGCTCGGGATTGCCCGTTCCCTTGGGCGCGTACTTCTCGATGTAGCCAGCGCCCCGGCCGTAACCCTGGTAGAGCGTGGCGGCTTTGCCAGTGGCCAGGTTGGCGAAGGTGTCCAAATAGCCGTGACTCAACCAGCCGGGCGGCAGGACGGTGTCGTTGAGCTTCTTGTAGAAATCCAGTACCTCGACGACTTGCTTCTCGGTGAAGGTTGGCCGACCTGTCTTGAGGTCGAACAGCCGGCCGCCGTTGGCCGCGGTCAGCTCGCCCACCAGGATGTTGATGAAGAGCGGTGTACCCGGGAGGGAGAGACCGTAACGGGTCACTCGACCATCCTTGTCCCGCTCCATCATTGCCTGGGCCATCTTGATGAACTCATCCCAGGTCTCTGGCGGCTTCAATCCCTTCTGTTTGAAGATGTCCTTGCGGTAGATCAGCAGCGATACGTTGGGCGAGTGAGGGACCCCGTAGTACTTCCCGTCGTGAAAGCATTGCATCTTAACGGCTTTAAAGATGTTGTCCCGGCCGACTGCTTCGGCAATATCCTCCTGATCCCGCAGTAGCCCCTGTGCGTAAAACGACGCGCATGTCACCGCCTGTCCATGAGCGGCATCGGGCGGCGATCCTGCTGCCAGAGCCGCCGTCAGCTTGGCCTCCAGGTCACCCCAGGCTAGGCCTTCTTGTTTAACCGTGATGTCCGGGTGCAGTTTTTCGAAGTCGTTGATGATCTCTTGGAATGCTGCGATCGTCAGCGGTTCAGTCTCGGTGTGCCAGACCCGGACGACCTTCTTCTCAGCAGGAAAAACCATCATGGGGATAAAGAAAGTAGGTATGAGAATGAGTATGGCCATTCCAAATAATTTTCTCTTCCTTAACATAAGAGAGTCCTCCTTTCGTTATATTGGTTTCATTTAAGAATAAGAACGACCCTGAATCGAATCTCGCCGAAACAGTCCCACCTCCCTTTGCTAAATTTTGAGAGCAACCTCCTCTCCCTCAACCAGTGCTTCCATCACCTCCCTCGGTTTTGAGGCATCACCCACGACATAGACCTCAGAAACCTTTCCTTTCAAAGATTCGACGAGCTCGTCATTTGGTGTGGATCCCAGAGCGATGACAATGGAATCGAACCCTTCGAGCCTCTTCGTCCCTTGGGGATCTTCAACCCACACCCCTTCCTTTTCAAAGCGGATGGCCTTCGTGGAGGTCAATATCCGTACCCCCTTTTCCCGAAGCCTCTTATTTAAGAAGTGTTGAAGGTGGCCCACCAGATCCAGGGCAATCCCTTCCCTCATCTCAATCAGGGTCACTTCCTTGCCCTTCTCGGAAAGATGGTCTGCCACCTCTGCGCCAATTCCTCCACCACCGATGACGAGGACTTTCTTAGCGAGACGCATGGGATCTGATAACGCTTCCTCCACTGAGATGGCTTTGGAATCCTTAATCCCATCGATGGGTGGGAAGTATGGTTTGGCCCCAGTGGCGATGATGACCGCATCAGGCTTGCCTTTTTCTAAAAGGGTGGAATTAAAAGGTTTGCCTAAAACAATCTTCACGGGCAGTTTCTGGAGCTGTCTGGAGAGATACTCAATGAATTCTTTAAGAACCTGTTTTTGGGGAGGAATGGCAGCCAGCAGGAATCGGCCTCCCAGCCTCTCCTGTTGTTCATACAAAGTCACCTGATGGCCACGAAGGGCGGCAATCTCGGCAGTCTTCATCCCCGCCGGGCCTCCACCGATAATCCAGATCTTCTTTGGACGATCTGTCTTTTTGAGTTTAAATATCCCCTCCCGACCCGTTTCGGGGTTGACGGCACACGCCAGAGCACCCTTTCGAATGCTTTGAATGCAGCGGTTGCAGGAGATACAAGGAAGGATCTCTTCCATTCTTCCCTGGAGTGCCTTTGTGGGAAGCTCCGGGTCAGCAATCAAAGCCCTTCCCATCGAAATGAGGTCGGCTTTTTGCTCTTCTAATATCCGGTTGGCTAACTCAGGGGTGCGGATTCGACCCACGGTGATGACGGGAATGGAAACAACGGACTTAATTCCCTGAGCGAGATGGACAAAGACACCTTCCTCTGCATAATAAGGGGGATGGTTTAAATATCCCGATGCGGCCACGCAGGCTGAGACATGGAGGGCGTCGGCTCCATTCCTTTCCAAGGCCTTTGCGATCTCCTTTGAGTCCTCGATCTTTAGTCCGCCATCAACATATTCATCAGCACTGAGACGGCAGAGGACTGGGAAATCGGCACCTACTTTATTTCGAACGGCTCTTAATACTTCGTGGCCCATCCTCATCCGTCGATCCGCATCCCCTCCATATTCATCCTCTCTCTTGTTGGAGAAGGGAGAGAGGAATTGATTGATTAAATATCCATGGGCCATGTGGATCTCGACACCATCAGCCCCTGCTTCTTTGACACGGAGCGCCGCTGCTCCAAAGGCTTCGATAATCTTTTGAATCTCTTCGTAAGAGAGTTCTTTTGGCATCTCCTTTCTGACGGGGCACGGAATGGCAGAGGGAGCGACAATGGGGGAACCTGTGATTGAGGCAGAGGTCTGGCGGCCGGCGTGATTGATCTGAATGACGATCTTTCCGCCTTCTTTATGGACAGCCTCCACCAACTTTTTAAAGGGAGGGATGTGTTGATCAGAGTCAATGAGTGCCATATTGGGAAAGGCTCTACCCTGCTTCAAGACACCGGTGTGTTCAAAGGTGATATAGCCGACCCCGCCTCTTGCGCGCCTTACATAGTAGGCGATGTGCCGCTCATTGACGGATCCATCCTCGCCTGCAAAGTTTGTTGCCATCGGGGGCATGACGATCCGATTTTTTAATTTCAAATTTCCGATTTGAAAAGAACTGAAGAGGTTTTCAAAACGAGCCATTGGAGCACCTCGTAAAGATCAGATCACTGGAAAGGATTGCTTTTAAATGGTATACAATATTGTATTAAGATGTGAGGTCTCTGCAATCTTAGACGAAGACAAATTAGATGTCAAGTTTTAATTATGAGAGCTCTAAAAAACTACTGCAAGCCCTCTTGATTACTCACCTGCCTACCGCAGGCAGGGATTTCAAAAATGATTACACAGATTTTTATGATTTCTCTTCGATGGTCAGAAAAAAACGGGATGTCACCGGCCAAAAGGCCGGTGACATCCCGCCATGGTCACCTCATTCATTACCTCACGCTTTCTTCAAGGCTTCCATAACGGTCTTCGGACTTAATGGAATGCGTCTTATGCGAACGCCAGTCGCATTGAAGAATGCATTTGCAACAGCAGGCGCTGCAGGAGGAACGCCCACCTCCCCGATGCCACCGATTTTTTCACTGCTTTTGACAATGTGGACCTGGATCTCAGGCACTTCGCTCATCCGCATGACATTATAATCATCAAAATTGGCCGATTTGACGCCACCATTGGCGAACTTGACCTCCTCCTTGAGGGCCGTGCCCAGAGAATTGATGACTCCCCCTTCAATCTGAGCTACCAGGGGATCGGGGTTCACCACAGGTCCGCAATCCACAGCCGCCACAATCCGATGCACCTTGATCGTGCCGTCTTTCTTGTTCACCGATATTTCCGCCACCTGGGCGACGTAGCTTCCAAAGCACGCATGCTGGGCAATGCCCCGGCCTTCGCCTTTTGGAATGGCTTTACCCCAGCCAGCCTTTTCAGCCACTGTCTCCAGCACCCGGCGAGCCCGCATATTGTTCTTTAAGCTCTGCAGGCGAAATTCGAGGGGATCCTTACCTGCTGCATGGGCCAATTCGTCGATGAAACATTCAATGACAAAGGCATTGGGACCATTCTGGACCGAACGCCAGACACCACAAGGGATAGGCAGAGAGGATAAAAGGAACTCTAAGGAGAGGTTCGGTATCTCATACTGGATCCTATTGTTCCAACCATAAGACTCTGGACGATCTGCAAGACCCCACATGCAAAACCAATCGATCCCATCTTTTAATTGCCCAGGGTTGATCTCTTTCGCAATGGAGGGACTGACGAGCTTATGAGACCATCCAATCAACTGGCCCTGAGCGTCAAGGCCGGCCTCGATCCGGTGAGATCCAGCAGCACGGAAATAATCGTACTTGATGTCTTCTTCTCTTGTCCACATGACCTTAACCGGTTTCCCGACGGCCTTTGAAATCGTGACCGCTTCAACCACAAAATCCGGCTTGGCCCGTCTGCCCAAACCGCATCCCATAAAGGTGGTTTGCACATGGACCTTCTCCCTGGGAAGGCCTGACGCTTTCGAGGCAAGAATCTGTGCGCCTGTCTGAGCTTGGGTAGGCGCCCACACATCGCACCGGTCATCGTGCACATAGGCCGTACAGTTCATCGGCTCCATGGTCGTATGGGCCACAAAAGGAACAAAGTAATTTGCTTCAACCTTCTTGGCTGCCTCACCAATTACTTTTTTAGCATCGCCCGTATTCACCACGGAGACCATTGGTTTGTTCAAATCCTCGATCATGGACTTCTCGATATAATCATTATTCATGTCTGGAAGGACACCTTTGTCCCATTTCACCTTGAGGGCATCCCGTCCTTTTAGGGCCGCATCGATCGATTTCGCGCACACAGCAATGCCCATGGGAACCGGAATAACTTTTTGTACCCCTTTGATCTGCTCTGCTCCTTTCTCATCGTATGAAAGTGGCTTTGCTCCATAAGTAGGAGGCCGTGCGATGACGGCGTAATGCAGGTCCTTGAGGGTCACATCGAGACCATAGACAGCCTTGCCGCTCACCTTTTCCGGTACATCCACACGGGGCATGGGTTTGCCCATATACCTGAACTCGTTTTCATTCTTGAGGGGTGGGTTTTCCGGCACCTGGAGTTTGGCTGCTTTCAGGCAAAGCTGACCGTAAGTGAGGGTGCGGCCGCTCTTCGCATCTTTCACCGTACCCATAAAGGCCTTGCATTCGTCTTCGGGAGCCTTCCAGGTCTCCGCTGCCGCTTTGATGAGCATCGCTCGACCGGCGGCACCCGCTTTTCGCAATGCTTCATAGAATCCCCTCACGCTCGCACTTGCCACGGTCACCTGGCCTCCTATGATAGGGTTCTTGAATGGATCGGCGGCTGGCGCCTGTTTAACGCGTACATGGCTCCAGTCCGCTTCAAGTTCGTCCGCGATGATCATGGAAAGGGAAGTCAGGACGCCCTGTCCCATCTCGGAATTGCCGATGAATATGGCGACCTTGTTGTCGGGTGTGATTTTAAAGAATGCATTCGGGCTGAAACTGTCTATTTCAGACGCATTGAGAAGCCGATGGCCAAAAGGGGTGACAGACACTCCGATGGTTAAGCCGGCGGCTGCCAAGGAGCTTTTTAGAAAAGCACGTCTCGTCATGGATGTCTTCATGATTTCTTCACCTCCTTTTTCGTCATCTGAATGGCAGTCTTGATGCCCTTTTTGATTCGCGGATAGGTTCCGCACCGGCAGATCACATCATCCATCTTTGTGATGATTTGATCTGCGTCAAGAGCGGGCCTCTGGGAGAGGAGGGCTGCCACCTGCATGATCACCCCGGGCTGGCAGTAGCCACACTGGACAACCTGTTCCTTGATCCAGGCTTTTTTCACAGGATGATTCTCCGGTAGCCCCTCGATGGTTGTGATCTTCTTCCGCTGGACCTCTCCAACGCTGATCGCGCAGGACCTCACAGCCTTTCCGTCGACATGAACCGTACAGGACCCGCATTCTCCAATGCCACAACTGTACTTGGTGCCCTTGAGATTCAGGTAATCCCTGAGAACCCAAAGCAAGGGCGTGTCATTGGAAACATCCACCTGATAGACCTTGCCATTGACATGAAGAGAAATCATAGTCCCCTCCTTTCATTGTGAGTTTCTGAGACTTCCTCCTTCTGAATCATCGTCACCTTCTTTTATTGCAGCTTCCGGTATTCCTGAACACAGAGCCCACGATTGAACTGATTCCAAGGATGCTCATCATGGAGAAACCGCTGAGCGATGTCTCGCACATTTTGGTAATAGCCGGCAAGAACCCCACCTTGCAGGAGGGAGTATAGTGAATTTGCCATTGCTTGTCAATGACAAATACTTAGAATAAAGATTGACACGGTTTCTTAAAAATTGTATACACAATTGTATTAAAATTTTTTCCAATATGGCTGAATTCAAATCACATGTCAAGTGTTAATTCAATAAGGATCACCAAAGAGATCGAAGAGGCCATTCTCTCAGGCCAGCTCAAGCCAAGAGAACGTCTGGTCGAAATGGATCTCATTTCACAATTTGGGGTCAGCCGGACGGTGATCCGCGAAGCCTTAAAGAGATTGGAGGCGAAGGGAATCATCCGAACCACCCCCTACAGGGGGGCCGTCGTGGCTGACCTGACCACCGAGGAGATTGATGAGATCTATTTTATTCGGGCCGAGCTGGAAAAAATAGCAGCGCGACTGGTGTTAAAGCATATCACCCAGAAAGAGATCCAAAACTTGAAAAAACTCTCCAAGGAAGTGGAAAGGCATCTCCGTGAAAAGAGCCATCAGATGATTGAGATGGATTCCGAATTTCATCGAATGATCTTCAGGGCCTGCCGAAATAGTTACCTCTACGACATGATTGATTACCTCCGTACAAAAGCCCACATTGTTCGATTTAATGCCTGGTCCCTTCCTCACCGAGTTGAGCAATCCATCGTTGAGCATCGAGAAATGATTAAAGTTATTGAAAATAGAAATCTATCCCAATTGGAGAAGCTCATTGTCAAACATCTCACCTTTTCTAAAAATAGTTATATGTCCCAATTGAAAGGGGTAGTTACGACGTGATGGGGAGGATAGCGTAAAGATGAAGAGGTTTATGGTCCTCCTCTATGAGGATATGCACGAGGTTGGAAAGGCACTTCTCAGGGAAGAGGCAGAGATCTTATTCGCCACCTCTTTCGAGGAGACCTCGTTGATCAAAGAGGTGAGGGAGGTGGATGGAATCATCGTCCGGGCCAATGGGAAGGTGAGCCGAAAGATGATGGACTCTGCTCCCAAACTCAAGGTGATTGGTAGACACGGTGTAGGTGTGGAGAATATCGATCTGGAGGCAGCCACGGAAAAGGGGATATGGGTGGTGAACACACCGGATGCCAACGATACCTCCGTGGCAGAACACTTCTTTGGCTTGGCTCTCATTCTATCAAAAATGCTTAAAAAGGCTGACACTGCTCTTCGCGAGGGGCGATTTGAGGTACGTTACCAATATATCGGCAGAGAACTTCATGGGAAGACTCTGGGCATACTCGGGTTTGGTCGAATAGGCAGGGCCGTTGGCCGGATTGGTCACAAAGGGTTTGATATGAAGGTCCTCTACTATGATGCTGTGCGGTATGAAGGGATGGAGGAGGAGATAAAAGCTGAGAAAGTTAGCCTGGAAGAAGTTTTGACTCAATCGGATTATATCTCCATTAACCTCCCGATGTTGCCTGCGACGAAAGGCCTACTTAAAGAGAGAGAATTTGAATTGATGAAACCTTCGGCCTACATCATCAATCTCGCCCGAGGTCCGATCTGGGATGAAAAAGCCCTTTATGCAGTGCTGAAGGAGGGTAAGATAGCCGGGGCTGGCTCCGATGTATATGAGGTGGAACCAGCCACGAAAGACCATCCTTTGCTTCAACTGGAAAATTTTATCGGAACACCTCACATGGCGGCACATACGGATGAGGCTCTGAGGAGGATGAGTTTAGTGGCGGAAGATGTCATCCGTGTTCTGAAAGGAAAGGCTCCACTCCACCCAGTGAACCCTGTTGTTGGAGTTATCACGCGGAGCATAAAATAGATTACATCTTGTAGGGCAAGGCTTCAGCCTTGCTTTAAGCAGGCCTAAAGGCCTGCCCTACAAGAAAATTGATTAGATGTAAACAATATTATGCCCCCCTTAATAAATCCAATTGAATCAAATAAAAGATTCATCCCTCATCGGACGAAAAGCGTTGATAATGAGGGGAGCATTTAATTCAACTACAGGGTGAATCAACTCAGATCGAGAGGATGAAAGGAGAAGAAAGTTGGCGAATTTAAGAATTTATCACGAGCTATGCAAGGGAGTCGACGAATGCGGGATATGCCTCTATGTCTGTCAAAAAGAGGTTTTTAGACCCTCCGAAACATTGAATCAGAAGGGCTACAGGCCACCTGTGGTGATGAAGGACGATCAATGTACCGCGTGCGAAAACTGCATGATCTTCTGTCCTGATTTGGCGATCGTCGTATCGGGAGAAAAATTGCGGAGGAGAGCGAAAAAATGAATGGGAAGCGGGTGCAAACAGGAAGATATTTCATGATGGGCAATGTAGCCTGCGCAGAGGGTGCCATTGCGGCTGGATGCGAGTTCACAGCAGGCTACCCCATTACTCCGGCCACTGAAGTGGCCAACCGATTAGCAGAACGGTTGCCGCAGGTCGGAGGTGCTTTTTTTCAAATGGAGGATGAGATTAGTGCGATTGCAGCGGTCATTGGCGCCTCTTGGGCTGGCAGGAAGTCTATGACCGTCACCTCTGGTCCAGGGATCAGCCTGATGCTGGAAAACATTGGTTTTGGCATTGGTGTCGAGACCCCATGCGTCATTGTCAATGTCCAGAGAGGGGCTCCGACAACAGGGATGCCCACTGTTGGAGTTCAGGGAGATATGGTTCAGGCAAAAAGAGGTTCTCACGGAGATTATGAGATTATCGCCCTCTGCCCTTCTTCCCCTCAGGAGATGTTCGATCATACAATTATTGCCTTCAATTATGCAGAGAGATATCGGACCCCGGTCTTCATTCTCTCTGACGCCTTTGTAGGGCATATGCGAGAAGAAGTGATCATTCCAGAGCCTGAAGAGATCAAAACGGAGTATCGAAAGATTCCTGAGCCTGGAACCGACCCTCAAAACATCAAGGGTTTTCTCGATGAAGATGTGGCTCCGATGCCGATCTTTGGGAGGGGATTTAAAGCCCATGTGACGAGCTCATGCCACGATGAGTATGGAAAGCGAAACCTCATCGATATTTCTGCCTTGGATAATTTCATTCGGAAACTGAGCAACAAGATCCTCAAGCACAAGGAAGAAATCATTCTCGTTGAGCGGGACTATGAAGGTGCAGAGATTGTCTTGGTCTCCTATGGGGCAGTGGCCAGGGCAACGGCTATGGCTGCTGCTCAGGCAAGAAAGGATGGAATTCCTGTCGGGACACTAAGACTGATCACGGTGTGGCCTTTCCCAGGAGAGGAGATCGAGAAGATGGCCAGACAGGCAAAACATGTCATCGTCCTGGAAAACAATCTTGGCCAAATTTATCCCTATATCAAGGCAGAGGCGGCCCATTATGCAGAGGTCTCGTTTCTCCCTCCAAGACTTGTCGGGGAGATTCAGGATCCAGAGGATATTTTAAGGAAAATTCGGGAGGTTTCGAAATGAGTGAACTTGTTCATCCTTTACATCGGTTTATAAGGCCTTCGGTGAAGCACTCGACTTTCTGCCCGGGCTGTGGAGACGGAACCGTCACACAAGCGATCCTTCGTGCCATCGACGGCCTCGGCATGGAGCTGGATGATTTTGTCTTCGTCTCTGGAATTGGCTGTGCGGCATGGATTCCCAGCCCCTTCTTCAACGCCGATGTGCTTCACACGACACACGGCAGGCCGATCGCTTTTGCCTTCGGGATCAAAATGGGCCTTCCTGACAAAAAGGTGATGGTAGTCAGTGGAGATGGGGATCTGGTGGCCATTGGCGGGAATCACCTGATACAAAATGCACGAAGAAATGTAGAGATGGTCGTCCTTTGCATTAATAACGGGATTTATGGAATGACCGGAGGTCAGGCCGCTCCGACGACACCGATGGGTATCAAGACGACGACGACCCCCTACGGTACGGTTGAAAATGTATTTAACATCTCCAAGCTGGTCATGGCTGCAGGTGCCTCCTTTGTGGCTTGCTGGACAGCGGCCCATCCGAGGCAATTGACCAACGCGATCAAGAAGGCAATTCAGAAGAAAGGATTTGCCTTCATTGAAGTTTTCTCCCAATGTCCGATCCAATTTGGAAGAAAGACAGGGGTGGGGAGTGCGGTTCAGATGCTGGAGGATTACAAGAAGAGGTCCGTCACACCGAAAGAAGCAGCCAAACTCTCAGACGAGGAGTTGAAGGACAGGATCGTGGTCGGGGAGTTGGTCGACATCGAGAAGCCGGAGATGTTGGAAGAGGTTAAGAAGATGAAGAGTAGAGCCCGAGGAGGAGTCGAATGAGTCGTAAAGAGATACTCATTGGAGGAGTGGGTGGTCAGGGCGTTGTCTTATCGGGGATTCTGTTAGGGACGGCCGCTACGTTGTTTGAAGGGAAGAAGGCGGTTCAAACCCAATCCTATAGCTCAGAGTTGAGAGGTGGCTCTGCGAGGGCGGAGGTGATCATCTCTGAAGAACCCATTTCCGACCCCCAGGTCAGAAGGCCCGATATCCTGATTGCCCTGGCGGAAGAAGCAATACCGCGATATGTTGATAGAATAAAATCTGGAGGGTTGCTGGTGATCGATTCCGATCTCGTCAAGGGGGCAAAACCCGGTGATTATAAAATTCTCCCCATCCCTGCTACGAGTATTGCGGACAAGGAGATGGGTAATATCGTTGTGGCGAATCTGATCATCTTAGGGGCCCTCATTAAAAAGACAGGCCTTCTCTCTGTGGAAGCGATGGAGAAGGCGATTGAGGTCAGCGTCCCGAAGAAGGCGACGGCACTGAATCTCAAAGCCTTTCGAAAAGGATTGAATATAGCGAATAGCGTATAGCTGATGGCTAATAGAAAAGTCTAATTTCGAAGCACGAAATCCGAAATTCGAAACAAGCACGAATGTCCAAAATAGGAATTATTTTAAAAAAGATGTTTCGGATTTTGAAAATTCGAATTTTGGAATTGTTTCGGATTTCGATATTCGGATTTCGGATTTGCGTCTATTGAGAGGGAGGATCAAGATGGCTGTTAAGACCTTTGAACAATATTTAGCGAGTTTAAGAAAGTTGGAACCGACGGCCTACATGTTTGGGGAGAGGATAGAGAATGTCATAGATAATCCCCGTATTCGCGCAGGGATCAATGCCACGGGTGCAACCTATGAGCTGGCCAACCATC